>Ga0247610_10000732_pt1 | contig 44414 bp, 32 predicted proteins | sample 174DNAGHGhighgp2_FD_193483 | JGI IMG/M metagenome (GOLD analysis project Ga0247610, IMG submission 193483) | Sheep rumen microbial communities from Palmerston North, Manawatu-Wanganui, New Zealand - 1742 DNA GHGhigh gp2 | ecosystem: Host-associated > Mammals > Digestive system > Stomach > Rumen...
TCGGTTGTTTTCTTCTCCTTGTTTTCTTTCATCTTTCGGTTGTGGTTTGCCTCTACACCACAAGGTTCTAAGCCGAAGACGAAAAAACGCGATGCCTTTTTTATCGCTAAAAAGGGCACCGCGTATGGCGGGCTGCTATTTAGCGCTTTTTTTAGAGAGGTTGGCAAGTTGGCTTAAATCCAGTCCTCTTTCTCGTCTGACGGCGGCGAAACAATTAATTATTATCGTTATTTCCTACGCAAAAATCATGCTAAAGTTTTTTGGTATTGTCAGAAAGGCTATCACCCCTGTTCCGCAGAACATCATTCTCGCAAGGGCATTCATGGAATGCGAGTGGGCCAATCAAAGTGTGCGGACCGACCTCAACATGTACCAGTTTCTGACATTTGTCAAACGCACATTCGCCAATCTCCCTTACGCTGTCGGGAATTTCCAAGGTGGTAAGTTCAAAGCATTTAGAGAACGCTGTTGATTCGATGACTTCCAACCCTTCCGGCAAATCAAGCGAAGAAAGTTTATAGCAATCGTAGAATGCCCCTTCTTTAACGGCTTTCAGATCTTTGGGGAATCTGACTTTCTCTAGACTATGACAACCCCCAAAAGCATCCATTGGAATAATATGAATTCCATCAGGTATATATACCGTTTTTATGTCCTCTCTACACGAAAATTCGCCTTTTCTGATTGTTTTTCGACTGGCGGGGATAATCAATTCACCAAATGCATTTGTGCTTATCATAATACGCTTATTAGTTTTAGTCTTTTTTCATAATGATGACTTCGTGTCTGGGATAGCCGACGGACGGCTCGTAAAAACCGTATTCCGGCCAATTGAAACTATGATGGGCGTCTAATCTTGCATTAGCACTGGTGGCGGATTGGGAATAATGACCGGTGAGCACATATTCTGGCATTCCTTCAGGGTGGTTTTTCACCACCCAATGCAGCGGCTTGTCTTTCTGATAGAAATCTGTCCAGTTGAATCCGAAACCGGTGCCGGGTTGAATTATGGCAATGGCACGAGGCACACAATGGTGGGTCCAATACAACGCCTGATAGCTTGCCACTCCTTCCGCACAAAGATACAGAAGTGAAAAACGACTAGGACCATGTTCCGCTTCATATTCAGGGTTCCGTGAAAACACCATCCACACAGCGAATGGGTTTGGGTTTGCAAAGCGACGTATGGTGTCCTGATACCTGCCCAGTCCGATATTCAGGGGCATCAGCTGGTTCCAGCCGTTAGGAATGAGTTCCTCCATTCTCAAATCACGCCACGCCAGCAGTGTATAGCCTCTCATCTGCAAAGCGCTTTCGCGCAACTCTTCCACAGTCACGTGGTAGTCACAATACACAAAGCTGGCCACATCCCAATCCTGCCGGTTTCGGTTTACGTCACGTATCAGTCCTCCGTCAAATCCAGAGGCGGGATAATAGATGGAGTTTTCCAGTACCTCTTTCACGGGAAACGGATCGTTTAGGATTGCATTGGTGCTCAATCCATAAAGGTAGCTCTTTTTCATATTCTTTTATTTAAGGTGAGGTAAAATCTTGGACATCTCTCATCGGGTTTTCCTATCCACTGCTCATAGTAAGCGCGTTGCTTTTCAAGTTCTTCCTTCAGCATGGAAGCGGGCAAGAGGGTATTGCCTTTTTCGAAGAGGCGGTGGAGTTCGTCGTCGAATCCGGCCGACACTTCACGGAAAACGGGCAGAAAGTCGGCTATGCAGTTCCGGTGAGGAATCAGCCTCAACTTGCAGAACAGCCGTACAGGATGGACCAAGGCCGCTCTTTGGCCAAACTGGGCGGGCATCCCCGTGGCGGAGAGAAACTCCCGCAGCTGCTTCTTCCCGCAGGCGTTGCCAATCACCTGGGCATATAGTACGTGGTTAAAGAGCGTGGCAGTGAACAGGTGGTAGTGCCGTATCTGACCGTTCCATCGCTCGCTCACGTTTTCCAGCTCCCCATTCCCAAAGTATTTCTGCAAATCCATTGGAAACACTTTATCGCGATACTCTTGGTAATCCATCGTTTCCACAGGGTCCTCGTCGGAGAAGGAATCAGGGTCAACAAATTTCAATGTGTCAATCCAAGTGCGCACATCCAACACTTTGTATTTCATATCTCTCTGAACAAAAGCACGTTCCCTTTTATCTTTCTTCGGGATGTCAAGCAAACCTTTCCTGTTGAGTTTCCGCAGATGTTCCAAAGCGTCACTTGCACACAGCCCATAGTTATCAGCAGCAAGTTGGTATAGTTTCGCAGCCGACCCTATGTCAATCTCAGTACCTTCACCCTTCTCATACATTTCCCCTAAACGGATATACACCGTGTTGGATGGGTCTGGATAGACTAAGGCCTTGTTGTACCAGTTAAGTGCTTCCTTATAATCTTTTTTAACCCCTTTCCCTTCATAGTAGAAGTCGCCGATTTTTTCCAGCAAAACAGAGGTTGGGTGCCAGTCTGCTACAAACTCCAGCAGCTCCACACACTGCATATAGCATTCAAGTGCTTTCTGGTAGTCGAGTGAATAGGGTTCATAGCCGAACTCATAGCTCTTGCCTAAGTCGAACAGGTCCCACAGCTTGGTTTTAGTATCTTTTTCCATAACCTTTCCTCCTAATTTTCATCATTGCTGTGTCGGTTCACGAAGGCGATGTTGTATCGGCATTCGGTTTCTTCTCTCCAATCTTCAAGCAGTCCCTGCTCATACAGTTTCAGCAGCTGCTCATTGGCTTCTAAAAACGCTTGGCGTGTTTCTTGGATAGCGTGACGATAACCCTCTGCCGCCACTTCGGCCTCTTTTTTGCTGATTTTTTTCATATTTCAGATGATTTTCACTAACGCCACTTATTAGCAAATATCAAGCCAACTGTCAAAAAGTCAGCAAGTTATACGTATCTGATTTAAACACAAAAATGTATCCGATAGGGATACACTCCGCCCGTAAAACGCTGTTATAAGGGAGAAATCAGATTCAGGATTTTCTCTTGTGAAAAAAAATTAATGATGCAAGAAGTGTGCCAAATTGACAGAATTAGGCATAAAAATACGGACTAAAAAGGACAAAATGGCATATTATACCTTCAAAAAAGGAACACAAATGTGAAAGCGCGCTAATATGGCGCGTTTTTTGTTGTCCAATACGGCTCAGACTTCCCTCCACAAAGATAGTGTCTTACCTGCCTTTCGCTGCAGGCGAACTTCAGGGGAAGCACAAGACATCAGCGACTTGCCATCCACATACACGCATTGCATCTGCGAGGACGCAGATGCCTCCATAAGATGCACCCGCCCTGCCAAAATTTTCCAAAAATCCAGCCGCTCCACCCGACGTGTGGATCTTCGAGGCTTCGCACTTTTTCTGCAATTTGCACTTTTGTTTACAAAAACGGCAGCTTTTGAATCGAAATATATCATTTTTATATATTTGATTTTTAATAAGTTAAATATCATTTGCCATTGATTTATTAGAAATGATTTTGTATGTTTGTCGGCGGAAATAATTAAAGAGAAATGAATTCAGAATATGCAAACAACTTTGAAGACCTTAGCAAACTGATTTATATCGTACGCGGAGTCAAGGTGATGCTCTATGCTGATTTGGCATCAATCTATGGTTACACCACAAAAGCATTCAACCAACAAGTAAAAAATAACATCGAAAAATTCGATGCTGATTTTCGGTTTCAATTGACCAAAAATGAATATGAAGAAATTTTGAGGTCAAAAATTTTGACCTCAAAACAGAGCGCAACCAACTAATTATCAATAACCAACAATCCAGACTTAAATGAGGGTGTGTCAAAAGTCCAAAAATCGGCATTTTTCGATTTGTAACTATTTGATAATCAAATAGCAGTTTTTACCAAAACAGACTTTTGACACACCCTCATGATGGCTCAACTCCTATTACAAAGTTAAGCTCAAAAAGTCGTTTTTTTGTACCACCACAGGCAAGCATTTCGCAAGCATTTCGCAAGGGGTTCGCAAGGATATGGCAAGGGGTAAGCAAGGAGAAACCCTTGCCAAAGCCTTGCCATATACTGTTCAAACAGTACTCTATGTGGGTTCAATGGCTTGCCAGCGCGAATTGAACACCATCATTCTAAAACGACAGCGGACTCTGCAGGTCTAATTGGCACCCTATTTCAATATCACGCGCACACCCACATAACCCATGATGCCTGTGATGGGCATATAGACCATCGTGGCGTCGAAGTATTCGCCGAAAGGATTCTCGGCTTGCACAATCGGGTCTTTTTGCTTGACATTCAAGAGGTTCTCGCCACCAGCGTAAATCTCCCATCGGCGGAATTTCTTGGTAATCTGTGCATTGAGCAAGCAGTACGGCTTCGACATCTCGGGACGACGGTACGGCTCAGGACTGTTTTGCGTGTTCGGCAGCGGCATCGGACCGAAAACCTGGAAGTTGACGTTGAACTTCCACTTGTCGTAAGGGGTGCTGTAGTTCAGGTTGATGAGCGCCTTGTGAGGACTCATCATGTCCTTCTGCCGCATCACCCCGTTGCGCATGTAGCGCACGTCGTTGTAACGGTAGGCCAACAGGATCTCAAAACGCTGCAACGGCTTGAGGGTCAGCTCGATCTGCGCGGAATGCGAGCGCGAACGGTTGTGGTAGCCGTTGTATTCGCCGTTCAAGGCATAGTAATGCACCGCGTGCACGCTCTCGTCCAAATCCACAATCATCTGCTGCACGAAGTAGGTGTAGAAGTAATCGACGGCCAACGAGGCTTTTCCGCCCGGCATATTGAACTGCCACACCGCACTCGCACCGGCGTTCCACGCCTCTTCGGGCTTGTCGGGGCCGTCGAAATGAAGCGTGCGCGACGAGAGCATCAGCGACTGGTTCTCGGCGAAGAAATGGGCGTTTCGATAGCCTTTTCCGGCAGATGCGCGCAACGACAAGTCCTTGGTTGCCTGCCATTTGAGATGCACACGCGGCGTCCAGAAAAGCTGATTGTCATTGGTCCAGATACTGTAATGCGATTTGTCGCGAACCATATTATAGTCCAAGCGCATACCCGCCATCACCACCAACTTCGGGTCAATGATGTAGGCATACTCGGCAAAAACACCGGGGATCAGATCGTGGTGATGCGGCCGGTCAAAATAAAACAAATCCGCCCTGTCTTCATAAAGCTCATTCAAACAATCGAACTGCAAGCTGCCGCCCGCAGTAAGTTTATGTCGTTCATTCGCACCGAACTTGTTGGAATATAAAACATTAGCATAAACACTATGCTGATTTCCATCGTAAAGTTTCCCTAACCCGTAGTTGGAATTGAGCCAATGCCCCGTGTAGGAGAGAATCGTCCCGATGCTCTCATGCTCGCCATTCAACAGAAAACCGTTTTTGGTGATGACATCCACGCGCTTGTTGTCAGCAGTGAAACCATATACAAGATGCAGCAAATCGGAATTCGGATTAAAGTTCATCTGCCCACCAAAACGGTTGTCCCACACAAAATCGATCATCGTGCGGCCCTCCATTATGGGAGCCTTGTAGTCCCAGCGGTTCATCACATTGACCTGCCGGCTGCGCGGCACATCCATGAAACCGTCGTGGTTCATGTCCATCTTCAGGAACTGATCGGCCAGGAAGACAAGGAAATTGGTGCTCACCTTCTCGTCCTTGCCCACGGGGATGCGGGTGTTCATGGCAAGTTCCCCCTTGCCCATCGAATTGGCGTAGAAGTTCATGAAGAAGCGTTCCAGATTGCTCTCGGGCTTTTTATAGTCGATGTTGATCTGCCCCGTGATGGCTTCGAAACCGTTCACCACCGAGGAGGTTCCTTTCGATAGGCTGATGGACTCCATCCACGAGCCGGGAATAAAGCCAAGTCCGAACTGGTGGGAAAGAAGACGGATATAAGGGACATTTTCCAGCAGAATCTGGCTGTAGGTGCCGGCGAGACCGAGCATGGAGATCTGCCGGGCGCCGCTCACCGCGTCGGGGAATTCGGAATCAATGGCCACGCTGCTCTCGAAGCTCTCGGCAAGGTTGCAACACGCTGCGCGGCGCAGACCTTCCGTGCCAATAATCTGCGTCAGAATCGGTTGCACGGAAATATAAGAGCCGTCACGAGCCACGATGCTCACTTCGTTCAGATTGTGGGCCGTGGTCAGAAAAACAGTGATGTAGTTCTGTCCGCGCGGAATCACCACGGTATCCGGCACAAAAGTCGGAAAAGAGATGACCAACGTGTCGGTCTTAGTGCGGTTAAGGGTGAACTTCCCATCGACACTGGTGTGCACCCCGATACTGGTGTGCAACCACTGCACCGCCGCATTCGCCACACTCACCGTGTCGCCGCTCTCGCTAATCTGAAATACCTTACCCGTCAATGTTGATTGCGCAACACCCAGCCCAAACAGGCACAACAATACCCCTGATAATACGATTCTCCGCATCATTATCCATTATCAATCATCAGACATTCATTCTATATGGTGTTATCCACCGGCAATATAATCCAGCAGACCAGATAGAACCAAAATCCCACCGTGCCGCACAGCAACATCAGCACGAAAAGGATGCGGAAGACGTTGGAATCGACATCGAAATAGTTGCCCAGACCGCCGCAAATGCCCGCGATTTTGCTGTCCGTTTTACTTCTAAACAATGTTTTGTGAGCCATATTTAAAGGGTTTAAGGGTTAGGGTTTAAGGTTTTAAGATGAGATGATGAGAAAATTAGGAGATTAATGGTTACAGCGGCAAAAATACGAAAAATATTTTGCAACCGAGTTGCATTTTTATATACTAACTGCTAACTGCGATACCAGTCGGTCGATGTCACCTGCCCCGATGGTAAGCAGTACATCGGGACGATGGCTGCACACGTATGGTAGAACCTCGTCTTTCTGCAAGAGCAACTTTTTGGGATTGTGCATTTTACCGAGAAGAAATTCGGAAGTGATGCCTTCTATGGGTTTCTCGCGAGCGGGATAGACAGGCAACAGTATCGGAACATCCAGCAAGTCGAGCACTTCCGCGAACTCGTCGGCAAAGTCGCGGGTACGAGTGTAGAGGTGCGGCTGGAAAATCCCGCATATCAGCTTGTTAGGATAGATGCTACGCACCGCCGTGATGAAGGAACGCATCTCATTGGGATGGTGCGCATAATCGTCAATATAGACGAAATCCGGACGGCGCACGACATAGTCGAAACGACGTTTCACACCAGCGAAACTACTGATTTTGTGTCGCAACAGCTGCTCATCAACTTGCTGAATGCCAAATGCTTCGACAACGGCAGCAATGGCAGCCGTGGCGTTTAGCACATTGTAACGACCGGGAGCAGGCAATTGCCAATCCAACATATCGCCGTAGGGTGTATGTAACGAAAAAGTGGTATATTCTTGCTGATATTCAATGTCGTACGCACAATAGTCAGCATCTGGTACCGTACCGTAAACTCGTTTCCCAGAATGCGTAACATACTGTGCCACAGCCTCCTCCACAATAACCGCACGTTTCGTCTGTGCAGCGAACTGTTGAAATGCACCACGCAAGTCTTCCACATCATGGTAGATGTCCAAATGATCAGCATCCATGGAGGTGATAACGGCGACTTCAGGATGCAAGGTCAGGAAAGAACGGTCGAACTCGTCAGCTTCAACCACTGCCGTGCGTGGGTTGGGTGCACATACATAGTTGTCGTTCAGATTCTTAGCAATACCACCGATAAAAGCGGCCATTGGTTCCTCTGGCCATAACAGATGTGAAATCATCGAGGTTGTGGTGGTTTTGCCGTGCGTGCCTGCCACTGCCAAAGTCTTCAACTCATCGGTGATGTGGCCTAACACCTGAGAACGCTTGTACATCGGGAGCCTCTTCTTTACAAAATATTGGTATTCAACGAAATCCTTCGGGACAGCGGGAGTATATACCACGAAATCCACCGTTTCGGGAATCTGCTGAATGTCGCCTTCGAAATGGATTTTTGCCCCTTTCTTCTGGAGCATTTCTGTCACGGGCGACGGTGTGAGGTCATAACCCAAAACGTCATCCCCGTTTTGCATAAAATATTGTGCGATAGCACTCATTCCAATGCCGCCGATGCCTAAAAAGTATATCGTTCTATTTTTCATAAATCAGGAAAACTGTTCTACGGTTTTTGGCACGGCCCGCCTCCGTATTGTTGGGAGCGATGGGCATCGACTCGCCATATCCCTTGTATCTCAATCGGTTGGCAGGAATTCCCTGCGATACTACATAGTCATAAACTGACTTGGCACGGTTTTCAGACAGTCGCAGGTTGTCGTCATCGCGACCTATATCGTCTGTATGTCCCTGAATTTCAACCTTGACGGTAGGATTCTCTTTCAAGAACTCGATAAACATCGCCAACAGCACCTTCGATTCTTGCGTGAGACTGTAGTCGTTGGTTTCATAGTGGATGTCGCGCAAATCGCAAACTTTGCCTGTTTCCACCGCCTTCACTTCGGCATCTTTCTCAATCACCTCTTTGGTGATTTCTTCCAGTTTAATAATTTGTGTATCAAACGAATACCCCTCTTTTTTAACATTTAGAATAAGAGGTTGGGGAGCCTCGTGATGCACCTCTGCGGCCACCGCATAATTGCCCGTACTCGCGCTCACAATACCCGTGGAAACCACATTGGCGTTGGTGTCGCGAATTTCGACCACCGCATTCTCCAGATTGCCTTCATCGACGTTGACCTTGCCTTTCACGATGACCATCGAATGGGGACGCGCCTCCTCATACAGCTCGAATTCGTAGATATTCCAATCCTTATCGCCGTAATTATTGGAGGAAAAATAGCCGGTTTTCCCATCCAAGCTCACAAAGAAATCCACCTCATCATTCTCAGTATTAATGGGATATCCAATATTCTTAGGCTCTATCCACTGCTTTTTGTCATTCATCTTGGAATAGAAGATATCCTGACCGCCAAGGCCATCGTGACCGTTGGAGGAGAAATAGAGGGTTTTGCTGTCGGTATGTAAGAAAGGGGAACGCTCATTTTTGGCAGTATTGATAGTCGCTCCCATGTTGACGGGATCGTTCCAAGAGCCGTCGCTCTTGCGCGTAGAATACCAGATATCAGAACCGCCATATCCTCCCGGACGGTCGCTGGCGAAGAAAAGCACTCTGCCATCAGAGCTCAGTGAAGGCTGCGACTCCCAACTGTCGTTGCGGTTGATTTTGCCTGGCAAAGGCTTTGGTGTTGACCACTCAAATCCGTCATACTCAGAATAATAAAGATCGTAATTCGGGTAAGTGCCGCCCGATAGCTTGACTGTGTGCCGCTGGGTGAAAATCAGCAAGTCGTTGGTGATGGTAATGGTCGGACTCCCCTCGCCTTCCGCATTGTTGAATGGTAGGGGCAGAGCATCACCCTCGCCAAACTGGCCACCTCGCTTCTCGCTACAGCTGAAAAACTCCTTTTGAACTTTACCTTGTGTGAATGGGCCGCTGTCGGCCACATATTTGCGACGGGTGAAATAAAAGAGATGACCGTCGGGCGACAGCGTGCCGAGATACTCGTCGGCTGAAGTCGAAATATTGGGCACCGGCTTCGGATCGAACGGCACGGGACTATTGAGGATATTGTCGTAAAAACGAGCCTTTTTCAGGATCAGCTGAGCTTCGTTAATCTTATCAGCATCAAAAAGATCCTGATTCTCGACAATCACCTTCGCGAACTTCACAGCATCGGGGAAAAGCTCGTTGAAATAGGCGATTTGCGCGGCGTAAAGGTTACAATGAGGCTTATAATACGGACAAACTTCATAAATGCGGTTGAATGCCGCCAACGCCTTCTTCACATCCGACTTGTCTTTCTTCTTGGAAAAGTAACCATTATCTTTCAGCGGCAGGTAATAACCCAGCGCATAACAATAGTTAACATCCAAATAATCAGGATGTTCTGACAAAATCTCTTCGTACAATTCGTAGGCTTCTTCCTTCTTCCCCGACTTGTGATAATCCCGAGCTTTTTTAAAAAGTTTCTCGCTATTTTTATCCATCGTCTGCTTACACGGATCCTCGTCCTGCGCGTATATGGCGCAGGTGAGTCCCATCAGGAACGTGAACAGTATGAGCGAGATGCGATTCATTACAAGGAATTCTGATACTTATATTACTACCCCGCCCTTCGGGCACCCCTTCTAAAATAGAAGGGGAATTGGGGTCGCCCGTAAACTATTGCCTGTTGCCTAATTTTCCTTAATCACCGTTTCGGCAGCTTCGATGATCTTCATGAAGTCATCGGGTTTGAGGGAGGCACCGCCGATGAGACCGCCATCGACATCGGGTTGGCTGAAGAGTTCGAGGGCATTCTTGCCGTTGCAGCTACCACCATAAAGAATGTATGTATAGACAGCGAGCTCTGTGCCGAATTTCTTCTCAATGAGTGAGCGGATGAAGGCGAGCATCTCTTGTGCCTGAGCGGGAGTTGCCGTTTCTCCTGTTCCAATAGCCCAAATGGGTTCGTAGGCAATCATTGTGCGTTCCAACTGCTCAGGTGTGAGGGTGCAAATTGTGGCCTCGATCTGTTTCTGCACGATTTCGAAATGCTTACCTGCTTTACGCTCTTCCAACGTCTCGCCGCAGCACATCACCGGAACGATCTGGTTGTCAAGGAGTCGGTGCATCTTCTTGAGCACGATTTCATCGGTCTCGCCGAAGTACTTGCGACGTTCTGAGTGACCCACGATGCAAAAATCGACCTCCATGGAGGCAAGCATCTCGGCGGAAATCTCGCCGGTATAGGCGCCGTTTTCAAACTCGCTCACATTCTGCAAGCCGGCATAGAAATGGTTCTCTTCGAGGCTCGCATGGTCGGTGACCAGTTCCGCATAGACGGCGGGCGGGCAAAGCACGACTTCCGTTTGCAGCTGATAATCAGCAAGATTCTCTTCAATTTTGGTAATAAGGTCTTCCGCTTCTTCGAAGTCCTTGTTCATTTTCCAATTTCCAATTACGATTTTCGGTTTCATTTTTCGATTATTTAAAATTATATACTATTACTGCAAGTAAAAAGTTACCCTTTATTCCATCCTGACCACCTTGATATCTTCCACATTCAGTCGTACTATGAGCCATGCGACGAGCCGCTTTTCTGCTTCCTTGTGGTGACGGCCATCCTTCCATTTCAGATAGATTACCGGCATATTCGAATGATCGAGAGTCTCTGTATTATAACTCCGCATTTCAGCGATAGCAACACTTTCTATTTCAGGATATTGTGTATGTATTTCCTTTACAATCTGGCTAACAATTTCAGACGTGCCACTCGACACTTCCACCTGCGCACGCAGTTGATCAATGATAGAATCCTTCTGTGCAATTTCGGCATCCTTTTTGTCGATAATATCCTCTATCAGCTGGGCTTGCTGGGTGATGTCCATCATGGTTTCGGGCTGACGAACCACTAATTTGGCATGTTCCAAACCATAGACGGTTTGCATGAGCGACTGCATCTTGGTGATATCTTCATTCGAGAGGGGTTTGCCGACCACTCGCAACTTCACCTCCTGTTTGTCACGTGCATATTCGCTGGAATACCCAATCAGCTGCACATTTTCGAAAGTTTTGGTTTGTTGGATGTCACTGACAAACTTGTTAGCTTGGCTCTTGAAGGCGGTTTCGCGCACGAGGTTGATGGCCATGAAGACACTGGGAATCATCACGAGGATGGCAAACAGGTAGATCATTCGCCGCACAGCGACAAGCCGTTTGTCGCTCACGTATCTTTTCTGCGGAAAGCCGAGGAAGCGAACCATGATGAAAGTGGCCAGCGCAATGAAGAAGGAGTTGATGAAGAAGAGGTAGAGGGCTCCGCCGAAGAATCGGGGTTGCCAGGTGGCGAACCCGTAGCCGGCGGTGCAGAGCGGCGGCATCAACGCGGTGGCGATGGCGACACCGGAGATCACCGTGAAGGGCTGGCTTTTTCGTGAAGTGGCCACAATACCCGCCAAACCGCCGAAAAAAGCAATAAGGACATCGTAAGTGGTGGGGCGTATGCGCGCAAACAACTCAGACTGAGCCTCGTTCAACGGGGAAATCAGGAAATAGAGGGTAGAAGTAACCAAACTGATGCCCACCATAATGAAGAAGTTGCGCAACGACCGACGCAAGAGCTCCACATCGATGGTGCCGACGGAAAGGCCTATCCCCACGATAGGTCCCATGATGGGAGAAATCAACATGGCACCGATGATGACCGCCGTGGAGTTCATGTTCAATCCGACGGAAGCCACAATGATAGCGAACGCGAGCACCCAGACGTTCACGCCACGGAACTCCACACTGCTGGAAATGTTCTCCACGGTGGATTCATAGTCAGTGTCGTCCTTCAAATGGGTATATTCCAGCACTTTATACCAAAATGCACGCACCCACACGTTGATAGCGTGGTACTTCTTGGCGGGTTGTTGCACTTGTTGTTCTTCGTCCATTGTTATTTGATTGGTCGTTTTTTCGCATAAGGGGCTTGCGCCCCTGCCTATGGGGTGTCAGCCCTACGGCTTTTTATTTATGTTAGATATAATACTGTCGATTTGCAATGTTTGTTGTTCGCCGGACTGCATGTTCTTAAGCGTGTAGATGCCTGCGTTGCGTTCGTTTTCGCCGGCCATGATGACGTAGGGAATGCCTTTGGCGTTGGCGTAGTTCATCTGCTTGCCGATTTTGGCTTTGTCGGGATAGATTTCGGCAGAGATGCCAGCATCGCGGAGCTTTTTCAGTCCCTGTAGTGCGTAAATTTCATCGTCGCCGCCGAAGTTGACGAACATCGCGGTGATCGGAGTGAGTATATGCTGCGGGAAGAGGTTCAGCTCGTTGAGCACGTCGTAGATGCGCTCGGCGCCGTAGGAGATGCCCACTCCTGACATGTTCTTGAGCCCGAAGATGCCGGTGAGGTTGTCGTAGCGACCGCCGCCGGAGATGCTGCCCATCGCCACATCCGTGGCCTTGATTTCGAAAATGGCGCCGGTGTAGTAGTTCAGACCGCGAGCCAACGTTACATCAATCTCCAAATTGGTGGTTATCTGCATCTTCGACACATAATCCAGCACCGTTCTCAGCTCTGCCACGCCTTGAAGCCCCGTTTCGGAACCGGACAGCATCCGTTCCAGTTTGGCCACGACCTCGTCGTTGGAGAGTCCGTTCAGCTCGAAGAGCGGTGCCATACCGCAAATCGCATCCTGGGAGATGCCGCGCTCCAGCATCTCGGCGCACACAGCCTCGCGCCCGATCTTGTCGAGCTTGTCGAGCGCCACGCAGAGGTCGGTGACTTGATCCGAGTTACAGAAAATCTCCGCAATGCCGCTGAGGATCTTGCGGTTGTTGATCTTCATGACGATGTTGATGCCGAAAGCGCGGAACACCTCGTCGGTGATCTCCACCAATTCGGCCTCGTTGAGCAGCGAGTTGCTGCCGATGATATCGACGTCGCACTGGTAGAACTCGCGGTAGCGGCCCTTCTGCGGACGGTCGGCGCGCCACACGGGCTGCATCTGGTAACGTTTGAACGGGAAGGTCAGCTCATTCTGGTGCTGCACAATGAATCGGGCGAAAGGAACGGTCAGGTCGTAGCGAAGCCCCTTCTCGCAAAGTTGCGCCGCCAACTTGTTGGTGCTCTGCGTTTCATCCTGAAAATCAACACCTTTTGTAAAATCGCCTGAGTTGAGAATCTTGAACAGCAAACGGTCGCCCTCCTCACCATATTTGCCCATGAGGGTGGAAAGGTTCTCCATCGCAGGGGTCTCAATCGGCAGACATGCATGTTTATGGAAGACATTACGGATGGTGTCGAAAATATAATTGCGCCGCATCATCTCGACGGGCGTGAAGTCTCTTGTACCTTTTGGAATAGAGGGTTTTACCATAAGCTTATATCATATTATAAAAACTTGCAAAGGTACAATTTTTTTGATTGTGCTCCGCGATAATTTGAAAATTGAAACCTGAAACTTAGTGTAGACTTAGTGTAGACTTAGTGTAGAGTTAGTGTAGAGTTAGTGTAGAGTTAGTGTAGAGTTGAACAACGTTTGAAAAAATAAAAAATAATTTTGACGGGCGCAAAAGAAGAAAAATCCTATCTTCGCGGCGGAAATATTTAAACGTCAAATATGAAGAAATTATACACTTTTATCCTCAGCATAATCGTTTGCGGGATAGCCGCCGCCCAGAATGTGACCCCGCAGGAAGCCCGCACCGTGGCACAACGCTTCCTCGAAAGTCAAGGGAAAACACTCGTCCGCTGCGCCAAAGTGGTGGACAACGGGCAAGACGACCTGCTCTACATCTTCAACGCGGAGAACGCCTTCGTGGTGGTTTCCGGTGACCGGAGCGCGCAGCCCGTGCTGGCCTACATCGACCACCAGCTCTACAACGACGGCGATGCGGTGGCACCCTTCCAGATGTGGATCGACCACTACGCCAACCAGATCGCACGGATTAAGCGGGAGCAGATCGTGCAACCGCAGCCAGCTGCCCAATGGGAGGCGATTCTCGCAGGCACGCCCGCCTTCCGCACCGGCGACAGTATCGCGCCGCTGATGCTGTCGAGATGGGACCAGGGCGAGTTCTACAACTACTACTGTCCGCGCGACGCTTCCGGCGACAACGGGCGCGTGGTGACCGGCTGCGTGGCCACGGCCATGGCGCAGCTCATGTACTACTTCCGCTTCCCGGAATCCGGCGTCGGAAGCTACTCCTACACCGACGAGAACTACGGCGTGCAATCGGCCGACTACGGCAACGCCCATTACGACTACAACGCCATGTGCGACGTGCCGACCTGCATCAACACCGAGATTTCGAAACTCATCTACCATTGCGGGGTGGGGGTTGACATGCACTACGGCCCCAACGGCTCCGGTATGAACAACCACAGCGCGGCACGGGTGCTGCGCACCTACTTCAAATACTCCCCCGAAACCGAATACCTCTTCCGCGATTCCACAAACCTCAATTGGGACAGCGTGATTGTCAGCCACTTGCAGCGCCGCATCCCGATGTACTACGCCGGATGGAGCGTGCCTGACATCAACGGGCACGGTTTCATCTGCGACGGTTACAAAACGGTGGACAGCGCTTACTATTTCCACTTCAACTTCGGGTGGAGCGGATACATGGACGGCTATTTCTACACCAATTCGCTCTTTGTGGGCTCTTACAACTTCAACCTCGCACAAGAGCTCATCATCAACGCCTACCCCGACACCACGCAATACACCTACCCCACCCCGCAGCCGCTGACCGGCAGCACCACCTTGACCGCACGCGAGGGCACCTTCACCGACAGCGGTCTGGATTATGAGAACTGTCCGGCCGGCATCGACTACATCTGGCACATTGCGCCCGTCGAGGAGAACGTCACCGATGTCTCACTCGCCCTCCACTACGACCTTTCCGAAGGCGACACCCTTTGGGTCACCAACCCCAACGTGAACACCTTCGAAATGCGCACCGCCGACACGGGTATGCTGACCGTCGCTTGGGGCACCACTGAACTGACCGTCCATCTTGTCACTCATTCCGCCGAGAGCGAGGGTTTCCGTGCGCACTACACCTCTAACGTCCCGACATTCTGTAGCGGCACAAAAGTGTTTACCAGTATCACCGGCACCATCACCGACGGCAGTGATGACTCTAACTATAACAACCTTACTACATGTAAGTTCCGTTTGGTTCTCAGTGCCAATTACTCCGCCATCAGATTCCATATCAACTCATTGGATCTTGAACCGGGGACCGATTTTCTCCATTTCTACGGCAACACCGTCTCCGACGCGAACCACCTTTTCTCACTCACGGGTCACATTTCCGATTCCACTTTCGTCATGAGCAATCAACGGATGACGCTGCTTTTAGAGACGAACGAAACCGTCACCGATGGCGGTTTCAACATCGATTACGAGGCGGGACAGACTGGAATTGACGACTACGCGGATGGAATGTTACAAATCTATCCCAATCCGGCAAACGACCGCGTGGTTCTCAACTGCGCTGAGCCAATCCATAGCGTGGAAATTCGCAACGCTGAGGGGCGCATCGTATATGCAGGCACACCCGAAACCGAACTTGCGGAAATCCGCATCGCACAGCTGTCCGCAGGAATCTACCTGTTGAGTGTACGTACCGGAACGAGTGTCATCACCAAGAAAATCGTCAAGATATAATCGCAAATATCTCTTCTGCAAACATTTACCAACGAAGACAGAATGGATAGGAGCAAAAGTGCGTTTCAGGGGAACTTGCGCCGTCATTTCGGTTTTGAACCAACGACAAGCCAGGCGGAGGCCATGGAGCGGATTGCCGACTTCATTTACGGCAAAGGGGAAAATTTCCTATTCCAGCTCACAGGATACGCTGGCACTGGCAAAACCAGCTTGGTGAGTGCCCTTGTGAAAGCATTGACGGATATTGGTGTACATATCGTGATGCTCGCGCCTACGGGCCGGGCTGCAAAAGTCCTGTCGCAGTATGCTGGGCGCAAAGCCTACACCATCCACAAGTGGATTTACCGCGTATCAAGCAAGGACGGAATCCGCCGGTTTGTGCGCCGCGAAAACAAAGACAGCCACACCCTATTCATTGTGGATGAAGCCTCTATGATTTCTGCGCAAGGAAGCCTCAACGACCTGATTGGCAACAGCTTGTTAGACGATTTAATGGAATTCGTCTATCTCGGCGACAGCAACCGGATGCTCTTCGTGGGTGATGACGCCCAGTTGCCACCTGTTCACGCGGATGAGAGCCCGGCGCTCGACGCCGACTACCTACGCCACACCTATGACGTGGAAGTTTTCGGAGCGAAACTGACCGATGTTGTACGCCAATCGTTGGATTCGGGCATCCTCTTTAATGCCACGATGGTGCGAGACAAAATCAACGCGGGCGACTACTCTTTCCCGATGTTCAGCGGGCGGAAGTTCGAGGATTTCAGACGCATCAGCGGCGGTGAGGTGGAGGAGCTGCTCAACCGGCTCTACAACGACCATAACAGCGACGAAATCGTCTTGGTGACGCGTTCCAACAAACGGGCTTTCCAATACAACAACGCCATCCGAAGCCGCGTACTTTTCCGTGAGAACATCATTGCCACAGGCGATTACATCATGGCCGTGAAGAACAATTACTATTGGCTCGACGAGTTATCGGAGGCCGGTTTCTTAGCCAACGGTGACATTCTGGAAATCATGTCCATCAACAAGCAGCAGGAGCTCTATGGCTTCCACTTCGCCGACATCACCGCGCGGCTGTGCGACTATCCGGAGCATCCCTACGTCGATATGAAAATCATCTTGGAGAGCTTGGATTGCGACGGCCCATCATTGTCGCACGAAGCCAACCAGAAACTCTATCAAGCTGTGGCAGAAGATTATATGGACATCGTCAATCCGAGGGCGCGGTTCATGAAAATCAAAAACGACCCCTATCTGAACGCCGTGCAGGTGAAATTCTCCTATGCGCTGACCTGCCACAAGACGCAAGGCGGACAGTGGAGTCACGTGCTGATCGACCAAGGCTACCTTCCTGACAACATCATCGACAAGGAGTATCTCCGCTGGATGTACACTGCTGTCACCAGAAGTACCAAAAATGTATATCTGATGGGATTTGGGGAAGAAGTGTTTGATAGTTAGCAGTTAGTAGTTCAGGGTTTAAGGTTTAGGGTTTAGGGTTTAAGGTTTAGGGTTTAGAGTTTAGGGTGTAAGGTTTGGGGGTTGGAGGTTAAGGTTTAGGGGTTAGAGGTTAAATCTTAAGTCTTCAATTGCAAGTCGCATTATCAACACTTATCAAAAGTTATCAACAATCGATGTTCAATAAAATAATATTGTAACTTTGCGCCCAAGATTTCATCAAGATGCGAAGCAGTGTAGTCTTTATTTCAAGGACTATTCTGTTATTAGGTTTTGAATATCAATTTACAAACAATATTTTTCACCAAATTATTAAAGTCATGAAGAAGATTTTATTTTTGATGCTGACCTTACTGACGTTCGGCTTTGCAGCCGCGCCATTGTCAGCGCAGAACACCTTGACGGTGGCAGATGGCACGGAAACCAACGGTTACGTACCCGTATATGGTTATTATGCTGACGCCTACCTTCGTTCTCAAATCATTTATCCTGAAAGTATGCTGGGTGACATGCTAAACTTCAGCATTTCCGAGATGACTTTCTATTTGTCATCAACTCCATCACTCACGGCCACTTTTGAAGTGAAAATTGGAACATGTGCGGATTCCGTTTTCACCTCCGGCTTCCTTTCAGATGCCACCACTACGGTTTATTCCGGACCGTTGGTTTTCATAAACAATCAACTAATATTTGAGTTGGAAAATCCATACACTTACACTGGCGGCAATCTCTTGGTCGAAGTTTCAACCATTGCCACTGGCAACTGGACATCTACTACTTTCTATGGCATCACTTCCAATGGTTCCAGTGTTCAAGGCAACAATTACTCTGGTGTGAGTTCGGTTTCTCCTACCCAACGCAACTTCCTTCCCAAGACGACGTTTTCTTACGGCATTCCGTCGCTCTGTTCTAAACCAACAAACGTAACTGCTTCCAACATCACAACCACTTCCGCTGAAATTGCATGGCTCGGTGGCAATAACGATCAATCATACAATATCGAATACATGCTGTCCTCTGGATCCGACTGGACCAATGCTTTGACGGAGACCTCCACCACAGCCTCGGCCACTCTGTACAACCTGCTGCCTTCCTCAACCTACAAAGTGCGTGTTCAGACGGTTTGCAGTGACAACACCGAGACCAACTGGTCTTCCGTAATCTCTTTCCAGACCGCTTGCGATGCCATTCCAATCACAGAGGCTACGCCTTGGTTTGAAGACTTCGAGGGTTACCAAGGCTCGGGTGAGCAACCGTTCGTCTGCTGGGCTACTCCTGTGACGGCTTCCGGCGGCGGTCCTTTCGTCTATTGCGGCTACACCCCGGCATGCCACTCGGGTTCGAACTCTGCAGAGCTCAAGGGTGCCACCCAGATGTTGGTGCTGCCTGAGTTCTCCAATGACATCCACGACCTGCGCCTCTCTTTCTGGGCCACGGCAGTCACTCCTTCCAACGGCACGTTGGAAATCGGTGTGCTTCCCGACATGGACGACCTCGACTCTTTTGAATTCCTCGCTTATTCCGGCTCTCCTTCTTCCCGCAATGGTGTTGGCAACTACATGGGACCTTTCGACTTCAACGGAATCCAAGCCACATCCGGACGCATTGCTTTCCGCTATACCAGCAGCGGCACTGGCAACTCCTGGAACCTTGATGACTTCACCGTGGAGCTGTCACCTTCCTGTACTTCTCCTGTGAAGACCAGTGTGACAGCATCCAACATCGATGGTCACAACGCTACCATCTCCTGGACGGATAACGATGATACGCACTTTTCTTGGACGGTTTATTACAAATCGAGCAATGATGTTGATTACACATCGGCGACATCCACCGATACCTTCCTGACGCTCTCAGGTCTGAATCCCGAGACCACATATACTGTATATGTAGTCACCAATTGCGGTGGTATTCCTTCTGACGACGGCACCATTCCTTACAACTTCACCACCGATGTGGCATGCCCTGCTCCCACGCAAGTGACGGCTTCCCCTGTTTATATCACCGAAGCCACCATCACATGGAACAGTACTGCCACCTCTTTCAACATTGAATATGGCGAAACGGGATTCTCCCAGGGCACTGGCACCACAGAAACAGCTTTTAGCAACACCATCACGTTAAACCAGCTCACCCCAGAAACCTCCTATACCGTTTATGTGCAGGCTGACTGTGGAACGGACGACGGCACATCCCAATGGGCTTCTGTTCAATTCACCACATTGCCGAGCTGTCCTAAGCCCACAGAGGTCGTTACCTCCAACCTCACCGTCTCATCAGCTGACTTGGAATGGACAGCCGGCTATGAAGAGACGGAATGGGAAGTGACTTACGGAACCCAGGGCTTCAATCCTGACAGCAGCACAGTCAGTGAAATCGTGACCGGAACGCCCTATTTACAACTCCAAAACCTCTCCGCCAACACACGCTACGACGTGTATGTCCGCGCCGTCTGCTCCAGCACCGAATATAGTGCTTGGTCAAACCTTTACTATTTCTTGACCCCCTGCGATGCTGCTCAAATTCCTATGACAGAGAACTTCGACAGCTATCCTTCATGGTATTCACCAGATTGCTGGCGTAAATTCGAGGCTGGCAACACTGGCAGCTATGTCTCTTACGGTGCATATATTTATAATACGTACGCTTACTCCGGCGAGAATTCCATGAAATTTTTGGCTGGTTCTTCCAGTTCTGGATACGCATTAGCCCGTTTGCCTGATCTTGACGTTGACGACATCACCACTCTTCAAGTTAAACTGATGGCGAAAAAGGCTTCAGGTACTCGTCCGTTAATTGTGGGTCTCACTCCAGATTTCAACTCTGTGGACAGCATCTTCGTTTTGGGCACATTTGCAGATTTGACCAACAATTTTGAAGAGAGAATTGTTTCGTTGGAATCTTATCCTGGCACTACCGGCTATCTTGTGATAGGTCTTCCTAAAGGATATTCAGCCTCTGCCGATATTTATGTCGATGACGTGATCATCGAAGAACGTCCCAACTGTATGTATCCCACTAACCTCACTGCAACAAGCATCGATGAGACTTCTGTAATGATTTCCTGGACAGAGTTAGGAACTTCTGAAAGCTGGAACATTGAATACGGTCCTATGGGATTCACTCCTGGAAACGGCATCACGGAAAGCGTGACCGACTCCACCTCTTACATTGTGGAGAACCTTGCCGAATCCACCGCTTACGACTTCTACGTGCAATCCGACTGTGGCTCTATGGAGAGTCAATGGGCTGGCCCTGTCACGGTGGTCACCAGCCAGTACAACATGGCTATCACGGGCAGCGACACCGTCACCACTTGCGGTATGATGATTTACGACAACGGCGGTCCTGACGGCAACTACAGCGTTGACTGCAATAGCATTCTCGTGATTTATCCTGCCACGGAAGGCACCATGGTAATGTTAAGTGGTATTTCCAACACAGAATCGAGCTTTGACTTCCTTAAGATTTACGATGGCGTTGGTACCGACGGCACTCCGATAGTTAACTATTCTGGACAACAAAACGTTTCTGTGATTTCCTCCACGGGTCCGTTGACCATCCATTTCACCTCCGACTATACCGTCGTGAAGTCCGGTTTCGAGTTGTTAGCTTCTTGCGTATCATGCTTCCCACCGAGCAATGTCACAGCATCAAACCCGACGTTAGACGGTGTCACCATCACTTGGAGCGGCAATGCTGACAGCTACACCGTTTATTTGACCGGTGCGATGACGGGTGAATATACAACAACCGACACCTTCTACACTTTCAGCGGACTGACCGGCAGTTCCACATACAGTGTGCAAGTTCGTTCCTACTGCGGTTCAGACTCGTCCATTCTTTCTCAAGCCGTTTCTTTCAACACTTCTTGCGATCTTATTTCCATCACGGCTGACCTTCCTTGGTTCGAAGATTTCGATAGTTATCCAGGCAGCGGTGAACAACCATTCATTTGCTGGGAGACACCCATCCATCCTAATGGTCCGTTCGTCTATTGCGGTCACAGCCCGTCATGTCACTCCGGTGCCAACTCTGCTGAGTTCAAAGGCAGCGAGAACATGTTAGTGCTTCCTTCTTTCACTAATGACGTCCACGAGCTGCGCCTCAGTTTCTGGGCAACGGCCACCAGCGTGTCTTTAGGTCAAGTCGAAGTGGGCGTGATCACGGATCCTGCTGATCCCACCACTTTCGAGTCGATCGCTTTCGCTGGCACTCCTGGTCCGCGCGGTTCCTCTGGTTCCGGTCATGGCAACTTCATGGGGCCGTTCGACTTCAATGGTGTCCAAGCCACTAACGGTCGTATCGCTTTGCGCTACACCAACACTAACGCTTCCGCATCATGGAATCTTGACGACTTCACCGTAAGCTTGTCGCCCAACTGTCCTTCTCCTGTGAAAACCAGCGTGCAGGCTTCCAACATTGACGGCCACAACGCCACCATCTCCTTCACAGATAACGACTTAAGCCACAACTCCTGGACTGTTTACTACAGAGAAGCATCCAATGACGACACGGATCCTTGGACTCCTGTAACGACGAGCACCACCACTGTCATCCTTACCAACTTGGATCCCGAAACCACTTACCAAGTGTATGTGGTCACTAACTGCACCACTCCTGACATTGAAGAAGATGCTACTTTGACCATCCAGTTCACCACCTTGGTGGCTTGTCCTGCTCCTCAGAACGTGACGGTTTCCAACATCGGCATGACCTCCGCTACGGTAACTTGGGGCGGCAATGCCGACAGCTACACAGTTGTGTGCAGCGACTTCACGACCTCTGTGACGGGGAACTCTGCCGACATTACGGGTCTGACCTCTGGTACCGCTTACACGGTGACGATCACTGCCGATTGCGGTGTGGACGGCACTTCACAACCTGCAACTGTGAACTTCAACACCGCCAACTGCGAGGTTGCTGACCAATGTACCTACACCTTCTACCTGACTGACTCTTACGGCGATGGTTGGAACGGAGGCACTATCTCCGTGCAACAAAATGGCACAACCGTGGCTACCATCGGTCTGCCAAGCGGTAATTCCGCAACTGAAACGGTGAACCTCTGTGACAACGTTTCCACCAGTTTGGTATGGAACGCGGGCAGTTACGTCAATGAGGTCGGCTTCACCCTTCTGGATCCCTCCGGCGACACCGTTTACACCATCTCCGACATGAGCAACTACACCACCTTCACTTTCGTGACCAACTGTAACGGTGCAGGTCCTGTGATTACCGACCCGACCGTGGCCACCAATGCTGCCACCAACGTAGCGGCCACTTCGGCGACGCTGAACGGCACCATCACCAACCCCGACAACGTGACTATCACGGCTATGGGTTTCGAATGGAAAGCTACTTCCGGCGGCACCTACACTCCTGTGACGGTGACTGGCAACACGTTGACCTACAACCTCAACAACTTGTCAGAGAACACCAACTACACCTACAAGGCATTCATCACCTTCAACGGCACGACTGTCTATGGTTCTGAAATGACCTTCACCACCACTGGCGGTTCCGGACCTGTGATCACCGATCCCACCGTGGCCACCAACGCTGCAACGGCTATCGGGCAATATACCGCTACGTTGAACGCTGCTGTCACGAATCCCGACAACGTGACCATCACGGCCAAGGGCTTCGAATGGAAGACCACCACTGGCGGCACCTTCACGCAGATTGCAGGCACCGGCACGGGCAACACCTTCACGGCTAACCTCAACGGTCTCACCGCCAACACGGGTTACACCTACAAGGCGTTCATCACCTTCAACGGCACCACCGTCTATGGTTCTGAGATGACCTTCACCACGTTGCCTGAAGACACTCCGGAGCCTTGCGATGTCCCGACCGGTCTCACCACGGGTACTATCACCCACGAGAGCATCGCCATCAGCTGGGATGCCAACCCGAACGTGAGCAGCTGGAACATCCAGTACCGTCCTGTCGGCGGCACGCTCAACTCCGCTACGGCTACCACCAACAGCTACACCATCACCGGTCTGGCACCTGAAACCCAATACGAGATTCAAGTACAGGCTGTATGCAGCGATGGACAAACCAGCGACTGGTCTCCGGCTGTGACTGCCACCACTCTCACCGGTATCAACGAGCACCTGTTGAACAGCATCAGCCTCTATCCGAATCCTGCGAAGGACGTTGTCAATGTACAATGTACAATGAACAATGCACAGGTTAAGGCCATCGAGGTGTTCGATGTTTACGGCAAGTTGTTGCAGACCGTCTCCATGACTCCCGAAACGACCACCATCAACGTTTCCGGTTTGGCAAGCGGCATGTATTTCGTGCGCGTGACGACCGAGGAGGGTGCTGTGACGAAGAGTTTCGTGAAGAAGTAATCCTAATTGACAATTGATAATTAACGGGGAATTCGAAAGGATTCCCCGTTTTCGTTTTACGGTTAACCATTTAACCATTAACCGTGTAACCTGAAACAAAAAAGAGCCGTCACCCCACCGGCAACGGCCCCATAAAAATCTCAAATCTCAAGACCCAAGTCTTAAGTCTCACATCCACATCATGCCAGGCTCCACTCGGCCCCGTCTTTGGTGTCTTTCACCACGATGCCGGCGGCGTTGAGATCGTCGCGGATTTTGTCAGACAAAGCCCAGTTCTTTTCGGCTTTGGCGGTCTTGCGCATATCGAGGACCAACTGCATGGCTTTCTCCAAAGCATCGTGTTCGCGGGTATCGCCCTGCGCGAGTTCGGGTTTGATACCCAAGATGTCGAAGAAGAAGGTGCGGAAGGTATTCTTCAGCAGGTCGATATCTTCGGCGGTGAGGGTAGCGTGCCCGTCCTTCACGGCGTTGACAACACGCACGGCATCGAAGAGCTCAGCTATCACCTTCGGGGTGTTGAAGTCGTCGTTCATCGCCTCGTAACAGCGTTCCTGCAAAGCAGTAATATTCTCTGTGGAGGTATTTCCCGCCTTCAAACTGTCAAGGTGACGCTCGGCAGCATAGAGTTTCTCCAAACCTTTCTCCGCCGACTGCAATGCCGCGTTGCTGAAATCCACAGTGCCACGATAAGAGGCCTGCAACACGAAATAGCGAATGGTCATCGGAGAATAGGCTTTCTCTAACTTTTCGTGCTTGCCTGTAAAGAATTCGTTGAGGGTGATGAAGTTACCGAGCGACTTGCCCATTTTCTGCCCCTCAATGGTAATCATATTGTTGTGCATCCAGTAGCGAACTGAACTCTTGCCGTTGGCCACAGTGCTCTGGCACACTTCCGACTCGTGGTGGGGGAACAACAGGTCCATGCCACCGCCGTGAATATCGAACTGTTCGCCCAAATACTTGGTACTCATGGCCGTACATTCGATATGCCAGCCTGGAAAACCGACGCTCCATGGGGAGTTCCAGCGCATGATGTGCTCTGGAGAGGCCTTCTTCCACAGGGCGAAATCGGCGGGGTTGCGTTTCTCGCTCTGGCCGTCCAGCTCGCGGGTGTTGGCGATGAGCTCGGACAGCACGCGACCAGAGAGCTTGCCATAGCCGAAGTCCTTATCGAACTTCTCCACGTCGAAATAGACGGAACCTTTCGACACATAGGCGTAACCCGCGTCGAGGATTTTCTGCACCATCTCGATCTGCTCGATGATATGGCCGGAAGCGCGGGGTTCGATGGAGGGCCCTTTCACGTTGAGGGCATCCATGGCCTTATGGTAGCTATCCATGTAATACTGAGCCACTTCCATCGGTTCAAGCTGCTCCAGACGGGCTTTCTTGGCAATCTTGTCCTCGCCCTCGTCGGCGTCATGTTCCAGATGGCCCACGTCGGTGATGTTGCGCACATAGCGCACTTTGTAGCCGATGTGTGTGAGGTAGCGGAACACCACGTCGAAGGTCACGGCGGGGCGTGCATGTCCGAGGTGCGGCTCGCCATAGACGGTCGGACCGCAGACATATAGTCCCACATGGTCGGGCGTGATGGGTTTGAACAGCTCTTTACGTTTGCTTAACGTGTTGAACAAAAAGACTTTGCCTTTGTTGTCGGTATTTTTCATATTGGAAGTTTGTTTATTCAAAATGGGGTGCAAAGATACGATTTTTTCAAGCAATCGAAAACTTTTACGGTTTTCTTTAGGGTTCGCCCGGTCATTTGATAATTTGTGGTCGAAATTTTCGACCACCTCTGCTTTTTCTTGATTATCAAGCATTAGCACATATCCTTCAGGGAATTTTTCGGGATTGTTGCTTACAACCTCATTCACGCGTTTGGTCTGCACTCCATAGAGCTCCGCTACATCAGAGTCCAAAATCACCTGCTGGTTTCTCAGGGTGATCATCTTGTGGATTTTTGGAAGAATATGGCGGGGAAAGCGCAAACCGCTCACCCATTCAGCCTCCACACCGTCTTGCCGATTCTGGAAATCTCCTTTCGCAACGTCTTGGGCGACAACACCTCGGCGGTGATGCAGAGGGAGAGCAACTCCTGGATGAAGTCGAAGGTGGGACGGAGGAAGTAGGTGAAGATGGAATAGTCCTCCGTGCGCTCGACCTCCTCTTGCGACGGGTGCAGCGGCAGCGTGCGCAGGTATTTCGACTGGAAGGCGTCCACCTTCAGCCTGATCAGTTGCGGTTCTTCTTCGGTCATTATCACCCCGAAACATGTGCCGAAGAACTCCTCGGCGTCGAAGTTGGCGGGCAAGGTGAAGCTTTCAAACTCGATGTCAATATCCTGCATTCTATCCAACGCATAGACCTTCAGCGGGCTGTCGCCATACTTGCCCAAGAGGTACCAGCGGCGTTTGAACACCTTCAGCGCGTAGGGTTCCACATGGTAGAGGTTCGACACGTAGTCATCCTCCGCCCAGAACGGTTTATAGCAGAAAGTCAGCATTTTGCCGTCGCGCATCGCCTCCAAAACGGTGGGCAGAAACTCCTTGCCGGAGGGAATTTCCTCCAACAGGATGCGGTCTTTCAGCTGGCTGCTCTCCTCCAGTTGGCTGTTGAGCGAAAGCGCATCCAAAAGCCACCCTTTGAAGCCGGAACTGTCTTTGAGGTCGCCACTGTTGGCGATATAAGTAGGAGTTGGTGCTTTTGTGGCAGGCAATCTCGATGCCGAACAGCTCGCGCACCGCCGCCACATGGTTATGGAACGAGCGTCTCGGGTACTCCTCCCCGCCGGAAAGACGGTCGTTCCGTTTCCACTTACTGCGGATATTGCTGAACGTGATTCCTTCAAACCCTGCTTGGTTCACCGTGTCTATCAGCCAGATATACTTTCTTATAAGCTCTTTTGTCATAACTATGGGGTTAATCAACCGACGCGGCAAAGATAGTCAATTGGTGTGAAAGTTGGTGGCAGAGCTAAGAAATGATGTTGCCAAAATTTTTCATAATAATGGTGGGCGGCGAACCGCAAATCAATTGTTTTTATTCATCAGCATTTTTGTCTTCTTCATTTCTTTTTGGAGCAGCTCCATGCGTTCTTTCAATTGTTCTTTGGTGGGAAGCATCTCTTTTATTCTGATGTTGTTGTAAGTTGCTACACCTATCGGTGTCTCAATCCCCTTGAACGACCATTGCACTTCCGTCTTGTTCATGTCAGAACAAATGAGAAGGCCAATCGTTGGATTGTCATCGGGTTCCTTCAGCAACTCGTCAACGGCATTCACATAGAAGTTTAGTTTGCCGGCAAATTCAGGTTCAAAGGGTTTGGCCTTCAACTCGCATGCAATGAAACAACGAAGACGTATGTGGTAGAACAAGATGTCTATCTTTCGTGAACGTCCGCCGACAATGATTTCTTTCTGCTTGCCTATAAATGCGAATCCTGTTCCCATTTCAAGAAGAAGATCTGTGACGTTTCGGGTAAGAGCCGCCTCCATTTCGTCCTCGTCATAAATCTCATGCTCGACAGTGGCAAAACCGAAATCATAGTTCTCTTTCAACACCTCCTGGATGAGTTTGCTCTGCAAGGCTGGCATATGGTCACTAAAATTGTTGGCTATTTTCCCATGATGTTCGTAGAGATTGGCCTTGATACAATTGATGAGGGCATCGCGACTAAGGCCTTGCTCAATGGTTTTGCCCATGTAGAAAAGCGCCTCATCTATGGATTTGCATTTCGTGATAATCTCAACATGGTGCCTCCAGGGAACCAGCGCAAAAGGCAATGGAAATTCAGCACCAAGCTGGTGCATTTTTTCATCTTGTATTTCTCTACCAACATGGTAGAGTTTTGCAGAATGCTGATTCTCAAGTTTTTGTATTTCTGCACCAAGTCGGTGCAGAAAAGATAAGTCGTCTTCTGTAAAATAAAACAAAAACCATTGTTTCATGTACCATAAGTTGCGAGTGGAAAAACCTGATTCATTAGGAAATTCTCTCCTCAAATCCAAACTTACTTGCTCCACAACCCCGCTGCCCCATCGTTCCTCTGCCTTTTTCTGCACGAGGTCGCGTCCCAACTGCCAGTTAAACAGCAATTTTTCGGCATTTACCTTCACGGCAGCCTTTACCTGTGCCGAACGATAGCGGTGCTTTACCTCTGCAATCCATTTGGCATAATCCCCGTCAAGGTGGATGTCGTGCGAGCTAACCATAATCGGTTCATCATAATGACTTTTCTTTTTCATCTCAATTTATTTAAATGATCCGCCGACAAACATACATAATCCTTTCAAGAAAAGCAAGAACAAAATCGGTTTAACTTATTAAAAATCAAATATATGTAAATGACATTTTTCGATATAAAAGTTACCGTTTCCATAATAAAAATTGCAAATTGTAAAAAATGCGCGAAGACGGAGGCGCACGCATATAGGACAGACTGGATGGAATTTTGGAAGAATTTGGCGGGAAGAGTGCAACCAATAAGCCACCATTTGAAACCGAAACTGTCCTTGAGGTCACGACTGTTGGCGATAAGGAGCAACATCGGGTTTTAGGCATAGAGACACGTATATAGAGACGCGGCGCGCCGCGTCTCTACTGTGCTATGGAATTGCACAGTGCCGTTTTATTTTTGCAGCGTCAAAATAATCATAGTTATGAATAAAGAACTGAAAGACAACAAAGAATGGATCGAGCTTCAAGCCAGGTTGCGTTTTGTGGAGGAGAAGATACTCGGCATTATGGATGTGAATGGATGGATGATGAACAGAGAGTTCGAAGAGCAGGTGAAGGATTTGCTCTCCGACCGTCATGTTATTATGAATAAGATGTTCCGTATGCATGTAACGGAGCAAGAGGTAGCGCGGTTCCGAGAGGTGAACGACCACCCTATTGCCCATTGCCTAATACCTAAAAATCACGCAAACAACCTCTCAATCTGATCCTCGTACTTTTTAATAAGGACATTACGTTTCAATTTCAACGTCGGAGTGAGCTCGCCGGACTGGATGGACCACTCGTGGTTCATCAGCAGGAAACGTTTCACCTTTTCAGTGTCACCAAAGAATTTGTTGTACTCATCGACAATCTTCTTGTACTTTTTTTGAACCTCAGGGTGTTCGATCATCTCCTCGTTAGTAGTATAATCGATGCCTTTATTCACACACCACGAACGCAGATCGCTGAAGTTCGGCACGATGAGGGCGGCGGCGAACTGCTTGTTCTCGCCGACCACTAAAATATTGTCTATCAACGACTCTTCGAGGAACTTGTTCTCGATGATAGTGGGGACCACATACTTTCCGAAGGCAGTCTTGAACATCTCTTTCTTGCGTCCCGTGATTTTCAGACGGCCTTCCGGAGTGAGCTGCCCGAGATCGCCGGTGTGCAGCCAGCCGTCGGAGTCGATAACTTCCGCCGTCTGTTCGGGCTGGTTATGATAGCCCTTCATGACATGCGGTCCTTTGGTGAGGATTTCTCCGTCTTCGGCAATACGCACGCGGGTGCCCGGCAGCACAGGACCAGCCGTACCAATCTCTACGCCACCTTGGAAGAAGTTGCTCACAGCAATCACAGGAGAGGTTTCGGTAGTGCCGTAACCTTCAAGCACGGGTATGCCCATCGCCCAGAAAACCTTGGAAATACGAGGTTGGATAGCCGCTCCGCCAGTCACGATGACCTTCAGGTTGCCGCCCAGCGCCTTGTTCCACTGGTTGAGCACCAGCTTTCGCGCCAATTTCAACTTGCGGTCGTAACGTTTTCCGGGATTGTCACCGTATTGCAGGGCTATCTCGTTGGCCCAGAAGAATATTTTCTGTTTTGTTTTGCTCAGCTTATGTCCTTTTGCCAGGATTTTGTCATACACTTTCTCTAAAAGACGCGGCACCGTCGTGAAGATATCGGGTTTCAACTCCACCATGTTCTCCTGGATTTTGGCGAGGTTTTCAGCGTAGTAGATAGGCAATCCGAGGTACTGCCAAGCATAATTCATCATGCGCTCATACACGTGACACAGAGGAAGATAGCTCAAAATGCGGTTGTTTTCGGCAGTGGGAATGATGGGCAGCACCGCCTCGACATTAGAGAGGAAATTACGGTGCGTGAGCATCACCCCTTTGGGAAAACCGGTAGTGCCTGAGGTATAGACCAGAGACACCACATCTTCGGGTTGGATACTGTCTTTTATTTCCTGAAGGTACTGTGGAGCGGGATTCGCCCGACCCAAGTCAATAACTTCATTCAAGTGTTTATATCCCAACAAATTACGGAAAGTATAAACATTGTTTTTCAGTTCAGGTTTATCCTCTAATATTTGAGTTATCTTACGCAAGAGATCCCACCCTGCCACGAAGACGAGTTTCACGTTGGCATCATCGAAGATATAGCGATAATCGCTCTCGCTGATAGTCGGATAGATGGCCACGTGGAGGGCGCCAATCTGCATGATGGCCATGTCAAGGAAATTCCATTCCGGACGGTTGGGTGTGATAGTGGCCACACTGTCACCCTTCTTGATACCTAACTGCATTAATCCGTAGGAAAGGTTATTGACAATTTCCACATATTTGGCAGTGCTGTACTTCACCCAACTACCGTTCTCTTTGCAGCACAGCGCATCCTCATTGGGAAACTCTTTCATGTCCCGTTCGAGCATGTCGAACAATCGAGTCACTTCCATAATCCTTATTTAGAATGAGGCGGCAAAAATACAATTTTTAGGCAATCGGCAACAGTAAAAAAACAGGCCGTTAGCTGTTGGCTAAATGCAAAAACAATACAGAGACGCAAAATATTGCGTCTCTGCAATGAGACAAACGACAAATACTGCCTTATTTCTTCGGCGCCAGAATCACGAACGGAATCATCATCTCTTCCATTGAGATACCACCGTGCTGGAAGGTGTTCTTATATAGATTGACGTATTGGTTGAAGTTGTTCTGATATGCAAAAAAGTCTGATTTCGTGGCAAATATGAACCGTTGGGTCATATTCTCTTTCGGCAGGAAAGCATCATCGGGATTCTTGATTTCGAAGACCTCTTTGGCAGGATAATCCATGCTGCTGCGTCCCACCTTGTAGCGCAGGTTGGTGTTCAGATCGCGCTCGCCCACCATCTTCAAAGCTCGGTCCACCTTGATGGTGCCGTGGTCGGTAGTAATCATCACAGGTATCCTCTTCTCCGACAAATACTTAATCATATCAAACAACACCGAATTCTCAAACCAGGAGGCGGTGACACTTCGATAGGACTTCTCATCGTCGGCCAATTCGCGCACCACATTCACGTCCGTACCCGCGTGAGAAAGCATATCCACGAAATTGAACACAATGACATTCAGCTGGTTGTTCAACATCTGGTGGAAATTGTCGAACACCTTCTTGGCAAAATCAGGATTCAAGATTTTGTGATAAGAATACTTGATGTTCTTGCCATATCGTTTGAGATATTCGCCCAACAGCTGCTCCTCATACTGGTTTTTGCTGCCAGCATCACCTTCGCTCAACCACATATTGGGGTATTTTTTTGCTATCATCGACGGCATCAAGCCTGAGAAAAGGGCATTTCGGGCATAATGGGTGGCTGTGGGCAGAATACTGTAGCAGATGCTCTCATCCTGGATATAATAGTAGTCGTGAACCATGGGATAGATGCTGCGCCACTGATCGTAACGTAGGTTGTCAATGACGAACAGGAAGGTGCTCTTTTGATCGTTCAACTGCGGAAAAAGCTTCTCTTTCAACACCGTATGTGATTGTATCGGCTTGTCATCAGAGCGACCGTTCACCCAATCCAAGTAGTTACGTTGAACAAATTTGGAGAATTGGATGTTCGCCTCCTCCTTTTGGGCGGCAAGCATCTCCGTAACACTCTCATCCTCAATCTTTTCGATTTGCAACTCCCAATTCACAAGCTCTTTATAAAGTTCTTCCCACTCCTTCACGCCCAAACGGTCGGAGATGCGCATGGAAAGCTCGCGGAACGACTGCTGATAGTCTGTGGTCACCTTCTCGCTCACCAGTCGCTTGTTGTCTATATTTTTCTTCAGGCACAGCAGTATCTGATTGGGGTTCACGGGTTTAATAAGGTAGTCAGCGATATTGGAACCGATGGCGTTCTCCATAATATGTTCCTCCTCGCTTTTGGTAATCATCACGATAGGGATGTGCGGATAGTCCTTTTTCAGACGTTGCAACGTCTCCAATCCGCTCAATCCAGGCATATTTTCATCCAAAAAGATGATGTTTACAAATTCGTTTTTGAGGATTTCGAGAGCTTCCATGCCACTCATGGCGGGAATCACATCGTAACCTTTTGATTTCAAGAAAAGTATATGCGGTTTCAACAGGTCAATTTCATCGTCCGCCCATAAGATTTTCGTATTCATCTGCTATTATTTTTAAGAACGGTCAAATAACGGCAAAAAGCGTCGTTTAGTATAGTGGCGTGTCAAAAAAAATTATACCTTTGCGACCGTTTTTTGAATATATTGGAATAATAAGTAATTTATTGAAAAATAAACAGATATGGAAATAATAAAGAGTGTTGCAAATTTGTTGGAAATCGCCATGCGCGAACGTGCCGCCGGTAAAACCATCGGTATGGTGCCCACTATGGGAGCCCTGCATGAGGGTCACCTCTCCCTCATCCGCCGCGCCCACGAGGAGAACGATGTGGTTTTCTGTTCCATCTTCGTGAATCCCGTACAATTCAACAATGCTGAGGATTTGGAGAAATACCCGCGCACGTTAGAAGCTGATGTTCAGTTAATTGGCAACTTTGCAGATTACGTTTTCGCCCCCTCGGTGGAGGAAATTTTCCCCGTCGCGCCCACGGAAGTCTATGACTTCGGCAGCGTGGCCAACGTAATGGAAGGTGCCGCCCGTCCGGGCCATTTCAACGGCGTGGGTGTCATCGTGCGCCGCCTGCTCGAATGGGTGCGCCCACACAAGGCATACTTTGGCGAGAAGGACTATCAACAGATCGCCGTCATCCGCGAGATGTGTCTCCAATGCCGCATCCTTTCCGAGATCGTCCCCTGCCCCATCATCAGAGAACCCAACGGCTTAGCCATGAGCTCCCGCAACCGCCGTCTCTCGGAGCATGAGTTCGAGACCGCTGCCAACATCCACCGCATCCTCGAAGCATCGAAAGAGTGCAAAAACGCTTTCGAAATCAAGCAGTTCGTGGAATCCGAAATCGCCAAAATCCCCGAATTCCAACTTGACTACTTTGAACTTGCCGACGCCGAAACACTCCAAACTACCGACGACCTCAACAACCCGCACGGCGTGATGGGGTTCATTACGGTATATGTGGGACCGGTACGGTTGATTGATAATGTGAGGTATTAGCTGTTGGCTGTTAACTTTGACTTCTAACCTTCTTAACCCTTAAACCTCAACCCTTAAACCTTAAACCTTAAACTAAAAACATGAACATCGAAGTCCTGAAATCCAAAATTCATCGTGCCACCGTGACGGAGGCCAATTTGAACTATGTAGGCAGCATCACCATTGACGAGGCGTTGATGGAAGCTGCGAATCTTATTGAAAACGAGAAGGTTCAGGTGCTGAACGTGAACAACGGCGAGCGCCTTGAGACCTACGTCATCAAAGGCGCGAAAGATTCTGGCGTAATCTGCCTCAACGGTCCCGCTGCCCGCAAAGCCGCCGTCGGCGACGTCGTGGTGGTCATCTCCTACGCCTCCATGGATTTCGAAAAGGCGAAAACCTTTAAGCCCTCGATAGTCTTCCCGAACGCGAATAATAAACTTTAGCTGTTGGCTATTTGACAATGACTTTGACTATTCCCCCCAACTCTTAAACCCTTAAACTCCTAAACCCTTAAACCTTTAACCTTCTAAACCTTAAACCAATAAATGTACAAACTAATCCTCATACGCCACGGACAGAGCGAATGGAATCTGTCGAACCAATTCACCGGATGGACTGACGTCGATCTCACGCCTCAGGGCGTTGAGGAGGCGAAGCAGGCTGGCCGCATCTTGCGCGACGAGCCCGGAATGGACATCCGCTACACGTACACTTCCTTTCTGAAGCGGGCCATCAAGACGCTGAACTACGTATTGGAGGAGATGGACCGGATGTGGTTGCCCGTTTATAAGACGTGGCGACTGAACGAGAAGCACTACGGCGCACTGCAGGGACAAAACAAGAAGCAGGCCGTGGAGGTCTTCGGCGAAGAGCAGGTCACCAAGTGGCGCCGCAGCTACGACGTGCAACCCGAACCGCTGGCCGACGACGACCCGCGCCATCCGAAATTCGACATCCGTTACCAAGACATCAAATTCAAGGCTGCCCGTCCCGCCACCGAATCCCTCATGGACGCTACCAAACGTATAATTCCGCTTTGGAACGTCAACATCGTGGAATCGCTGCGTGAGCACAAGCAGGTTTTAGTTGTGGCACACGGCAACAGTATCCGCGGTATCATTAAGTTCATGAAAAACATGTCGAATGAGGAAATCGTGAAGCTCAACATCCCCACTGGCGTACCCTATCTGTTAGAACTCGACAACGAGATGCAGGTTATCAGCGACCACTACCTTGGCCTTTCCGACGAGGAATTGAAGGCCAAGCAAGAGGGGGTCGCCAATCAAACGAAAGCGTAATTTTTTTATCTTCTACCGCGAGCCTTCATGGCACGCATCATACCTTTGGTCTTGCCCGAGCCGTTATTCACGGCCTTCATCACCTTACGTATATCATCAAACTGCTTGATAAGACGGTTAACATCCTGAATATCACGCCCTGAACCGTTTGCGATACGCTTACGGCGAGAGCCATTGATAATATCGGGATTGGCACGCTCCTCAGGAGTCATCGACTGAATCATCACCTCCACACTCTTGAAAACATCATCGTCGATGTCCATATTGCGGATGATTTTGCCCATACCCGGAATCATGCCCATCAGATCCTTCACATTGCCCATCTTCTTGATCTGCTGAATCTGCTGGTTGAAATCATTGAAGTCGAACTGGTTCTTGGCCAACTTCTTGGAGAGCTTGGCAGCCTCTTCGTCATCGAACTGCTCTTGCGCCCGCTCCACGAAGGAACGAATATCGCCCATGCCGAGGATACGTTCCGCCATACGGTCGGGATGGAAGACATCAAGAGCCTCCATCTTCTCGCCCATACCGACAAACTTGATCGGTTTCTCAGTGACTTTGCGGATGGTCAGCGCAGCACCGCCACGGGTGTCGCCATCCAACTTAGTGAGAATGACACCGTCGAAGTTGAGTTTGTCGTTAAACGCTTTGGCTGTATTCACGGCATCCTGACCGGTCATGGCATCCACGACGAAGAGAATTTCCTGCGGGTTGACTGCCTCCTTGATGTTGCCGATCTCGTTCATCATCTCCTCATCAACAGCCAAACGACCGGCGGTATCGATGATGACCACGTCATAGCCGTACTCCTTGGCATGGCGAACCGCATTCTTGGCTATCTCCACCGGCTTCTTGTTCTCGGGTTCGGAATAGACCTCCACGCCGATTTGCTGACCGAGCACCTGCAACTGGTCGATAGCGGCCGGACGATAGACGTCACAAGCAACGAGCAACGGTTTTTTGCCACGCTTGGTTTTCAGAAGGTTAGCGAGTTTCGCACTGTGGGTGGTCTTACCGGAACCTTGCAGACCTGCCATTAGGATAATGGCGGGAGAGCCCTTGAGGTTGATATCCACCGCCTGCGAACCCATCAGGGCGATCAACTCGTCGTAGGTGATTTTCACCATCAACTGGTTGGGCGACACAGCGTTGATGACATTCATGCCGATGGCCTTCTCCTTCACACTGTTGGTGAATTCCTTGGCAATATTGTAGCTCACATCGGCATCAATCAACGCCTTGCGAATCTCTTTTGTCGTCTCCGCGATGTTGATTTCTGTGATTCTTCCCTGACCTTTCAGGATCTTAAACGAGCGTTCTAACCTATCTGATAAGCTTTCAAACATATTTCAAAATTTCAAATTTCTAAGAAAAAGTAACCGCGCACAATTGCGGCCGCGAAAATACAATTTTTTTAGTTAGAAGTTAGTATTTCGTGGTTAGAAGTTTTGGGGTTAGTACATATTGTTAATAGATGGCTCCTACTTCCCTCATAATAAGGTTTCTGGTTTCAAATCTAAAGTTTAAGGTTTAAGGAAGAAGTAAACACCCACACAACTACTAACTACTAACAACTAACTACCATACGGCCTCCCAATCTTCCGCCTCCCTCACGGACTTATCCCGCTGGAACTCCAACAGTTTCGCATATTTCAGAAAGCTGTTGTGGGCGACAGCACGGGAGAGCACATAGCCGTCGAGACCGCCGAGAATGCCGCCACGGAAGAGATAATTGCTGATGAATGCCGCCAGTCCGTGCAAGAAAGGAGAGAAGGCGTTGGCCTTTTTCCCTTGCAAATAGAGGATTTTCGCACCGCGGGAGCTGTAGTTGCGCTCTGGCTTGGAAAACAGACTGTCGTAGTTCTTGTAGCGGTAATGAATAATATCGGCCTTGAGTCGTTGCGTGTTCTTCTCGGGCACGAACGCGTGCTGCTTACGGTCGAGGAAACGCAGCTTGTCTTTGCGATAAAGGCGAACGAGCCAGTCGGGGTACCAGTTGCAGGCCTTCACCCACCGATCTCCGATGTAGTTGCGGCGACGGATGGCGAAGCCGTCAAACGGGGTATGCTCCAAGTCAAGCTGTTGGATAGCCGCCACGAGTTCGTCGGTGAGCCTCTCGTCGGCATCGAGACTGAGCACCCAATCGTTCTTGGCGTGCTTCAGCGGCAGGTTCTTCTGCGGGCCGTCGCCGATGTAGGGGTGCACGAAAACGAGCGCGCCGGCTTTTTCCGCTAACGCCGCGGTGTCGTCCTTGCTGCAGGAGTCGGTGACGATGACCTCGTCGCACACGCGCTGCAACGAGCGGATGCAGGCTTCGATGTTTTTCGATTCGTTAAGGGTGGTGATGATGCCGGTGATTTTCATACTCGATACAACGCTTGGTTTCCAGCGGCAAAAATACAATTTTCAGGGATTACTAAAAATTGTATTTTTGCCGCATGATAAAATCATCCGAAATATGAAAAAAATCATTGCCTCCGTTTTTGTCGTGACCATTCTCGCCCTCTTTGCGGCGGGCTGCACCAACTATGTAAATTGTACCTGCGCCTACGATCTCGAGAACGAAGTGGTAGATTCCGTGCTGTGGAACGCGGCTGGACAACCCATCTACCTCAAGTCTGACCCCATTCTCCCACAGGAGAAAACCTATATCCGCGACACGGTCTCTGCCACGGGAGACTGCTCTTCATTGAACTATTACGATCCTATCGGCACCGAATATCCGAATGTTGGTCTCCGGCTTCACGCCATCGTGAACTGCTGGGAGAAGTAACGCCAATCACGCCACTTCGATCTGGTGACTGGTTCGCGTTACTGTTTGTCGATTTTTTGCGAAATTTATTAAATTATTTTAATTAATTTCAAATCAATTAATTAAAATAATTTTGTAATACGTTGTTATTCAAGACAAAACAAAAAATTTCAAAACCCTTGACAAAGCTGTTTTTTCATTGTATATTTGCCGTACAATTTTTAACCTTTGAAAGTATGGAAAATATTACACAAACAGCCGTCCCGGAATGGGACACCTTGATTAAAACCGCACAAGACACCAACCTGGTGGTCAAGGAGACGAATCAATTAACCCGAATGCTCCGCGAAGAGCAACGCAAAGAATTCACTGCGATGAAAGAGGACCTGCGACAGCAGAAGGATGACTTCCGGAAAGAGATAAATGACACAACAGAAGCGCAAGAGAGTAGAATCCAGAGACTTCGCGATTATGACCAATTCCTTACTCGTTGGAGGGATGATTCCCGCCGCGACATGGTAGAGCATCGAGAACGGATGAAAGAGATAGACAAACGGTTGGACAGAATCAGCAAGATGCAAGTAGAGGACAGACTGCTACAACAGGAGACGGACAGACTGCAAAAGGAAACTTTCGCCCAAATGAAGGAAACCGACAAGAAAATCAAAGAGTTGGCCACACGGTTTTCAACCACCACCGGCAACATCATCGAAGGGCTGATGAGTTCTTCTGCCACCGAAATGTTCCAGAGAGCCGGCTACGACATGCACAGCAAAGCCAAGAACGTGTCCCGGAAGTCCAAGAACCCCAATGAGGGCATGGAGGTTGACGTGATCCTGCACAATGACACCACCGCCATCGCCATTGAGGTCAAAGCAAGTTGCGGGAAAGGCGACATCGACCGTTTCCTGCACCAGATGGAAAAGTTTAAAAGATTATTCCCTCTTTATGCGGACAAAGAGGTCTTGGTGGCCATCGCCGCCGTCAACTATGAAAACGATGCTGACAACTACGCACACAGGTGCGGCCTCATTGTGGTGCGCACCGACAGCTACAATATCTTCAGTGTTGATGCTTGCGAAAAGGGGAAATTACTGAGATTCTGAGCCTTAGAAGAACTGGGCAATCTCCTCCAATAGACGGTGTGTGGGCTGTCTCGGCTCGCCGGCCCTGTAACCTAAGGAGATGACTGCCATGACGGCTTCGTTTTCGGGGATATTGAAAAGTTCCCGCAGCTTTTCGGAGTCACGCATGCCCATGATGAGAGTGTCGAAACCCTTGGCTCGAGCCACAAGGATGAAATAAGCATTGCTCAGACCGTTGTCGTAGGCGCCCCAGCCATCACCCACCTCGTTGGTCTGGTTGCCGTTGAAGAAGCCCGACTTGCCCTTCTCGTAGGTGGAGACGATCAATACGGGGGCTCCGGCGATGTTCTGCTTGTTGCGCTCGCCTACCAATTCCTGCACGGCCGCCACCTTTTCAGGGCTCATGGCCACATAGTATTTCGAGGGTTGTTGGTTTGCCCAAGAGGGTGCCTCCTGCGTGGCGATGAGCAGTTCACGCACTTCTTCCTCGGCAATAGTTTTGTTGGCATCGTAGTTCCGCACACTCCTGCGGGTTTTCAGTACTTCCTCGAAAGAAACCGCAGCGGCGGTCTCCTCCGCTTCAATAACCCATAACCCATAACCTATAACCTTTCTATTTTCGCTCCCAACGCATTCAGTCGCTCCACGATGTGCTCGTAGCCGCGGTCGATCTGCTCAACGTTCTGGATCACGCTCCTGCCTTCGGCACTCATGGCCGCGATCAACAACGCGATGCCCGCGCGGATATCAGGAGAGGACATTTTAGTGGCTCTCAGGCGTTTTTCACGCGCAAGTCCGACCACAATGGCGCGGTGCGGGTCACACAGCACGATCTGCGCGCCCATCGACTGTAGCATATCGACGAAGAAAAGGCGACTTTCGAACATTTTCTGGTGAATCAGCACGCTGCCCTTGGCATGGATAGCCGTCACGAGGGCGATGCTGATGAGGTCGGGGGTGAATCCCGGCCACGGCGCGTCTGCGATAGTCAGGATGGAAGCCTCTCTCGGGTCGGAGTAGATGCGGTAAGGCTCCTGCCCGTGGACGATGAGATCATCCCCCATACGCTCGAACTGAACACCCATCTTGCCGAATGTGTAGGGAATCAGCCCGAGATGGTCGCAGGCACAGTCCTTGATAGTCAGCTCCGACTGGGTCATGGCAGCCATGCCAATGAAGCTGCCCACCTCAATCATATCGGGGAAGATGCGGTGTTCGCAACCATGCAACTCCTTGACACCCTGGATCTTCAACAAATTGGAACCGATACCGGAAATCTTCGCCCCCATCTTGTTGAGCATGGTGCATAACTGATACAAATATGGTTCGCAGGCGGCATTGAAGATGGTGGTTTCGCCTTCCGCGAGCACCGCCGCCATCACGATGTTGGCCGTACCCGTTACGGAAGGCTCGTTCAGCTGCATATAGCAACCTTTTAACTGTTTAGCTTCCAGCTCAAAGAACTTCTCGTCGGCCGAAGTGGAAATCACCGCACCGAGTTTTTCCAACCCCTCGAAGTGGGTGGTCAACGGACGCCGTCCTATCTGGTCTCCGCCAGGCTTGCCGGAGTAGGCTTTGCCATAGCGGCCCAACAGCGGACCGAGCACCATGATGGAGGCGCGGATCTTGGTCGATAGCCGCGAGAACTCGTCGGTGCGCAGCTGTTCGAAATCGACATCCTCCGCTTGGAACGTGAACGTATGCTCATCCACTTCCGTGATCTTCACCCCCATCAACGCCAGAATCTCGCGATACCGCTGCGTGTCGAGAATGTTCGGGATGTTGGAAATGGTGACAGGCTCTTTGGTCAACAGCACGGCCGAGAGCACCTGCAGGGCTTCGTTCTTCGCGCCCTGCGGGGTGATTTCGCCGTGGAGGCGGTGACCGCCTTGTATGATAAACTCTGCCATGATGTTTGTTCTATTATGTTTTGTAGGGGCGAATGATTATTCGCCCCTACAATCGTCACAATGATGGGTACGGTGGGTGTATGCGATACGCCCCCTACAAATTTATTCGGGGATCACGATCGGGAAATTCTGCGTGAATTCCATGCGGTAAGGCGCACCGATGATGTTCGTCAGGAAATCGGTGTATTGATCCGTGAATCTGAATTTGTTAGCGTCGTAGTAGGCGGCGGGAAGCGGAAAATTGCCTATGTTGCCCATCTCGATGGCGTCGGTGTGGAATTCTTCGAGTTCGTCGTAGGGGACGATGTCGCGCAACACGGGCATCTTGCCATAATCCTCGCGGAGCAAGAGGTCAACCACCTTGTCAGCAAGCGTGGAGGTCAGCCTGCGGTCGTACTCGTAGCACTTGCCGGAACGCGGGATGTAGCCGGAGATCTGACCACGGGCCTCGATGCCGAGACGTTTGTTGATTTCGGAAGCGATGACGCCGCTCACACCGCCGAAACGCGGGTGACCGTACTCGTCGAGGTCGGAGCTGGCATACACCATGCCAAGTTCCTGTTTTTCGTCGTCCCACCAGCGAACACCTTCGGAAACGGCGATGATGAGGCTGTGTTTCGGGGAACGCATGTAATTTTCCTTCACGGATTCAAAGAAGAACTCCTTGCGCTCTTTCGTCATCTCAACCTCAGGAACCAGTGCCATTTGGGCTCCGCCGAAGGAGGCCGTACCGGTAAGCCAACCCGCGTCGCGGCCCATCACTTCGAGCACCATAATGCGTTGGTGCGACTCATTGGTGGTGTGCAGTTTGGCCGTCAGTTTTTTGATGGCCATGGCGCCAGACGGGAAACCGGGACAAAGTACGGTTTCAAACTGCTGGCCGTTGTAGTGGTGATAGGTGCGGGTACGAAGGTCGTTGTCGATGGTCTTCGGGAAGCCGATGACCGGGATGCCGTAGGTTTCATACATCTTCTTGGCCGCACCGTTGGTGTCGTCGCCGCCGATGGTCACCAAAACGTCGATTTTGTAGCGCTCGATGTTGCGGAGGATCTGTTGGGAGCGGTCTTCGGGACTCTTCTTGCTCGGGAAGGGGTTGGTACGGCTGGAGAGCAGCGCGGTGCCGCCGTAGAGGCCGTTATAAGGAATATTGGTCAAATCGACGATGTCGCCGTCGCCGAGCAGGCCCTTCCAGCCGCGCAGCACGCCATAGACGCGGAAACCGAGCATGGATGCACGATTGCGCACCGCCTCGATGCTGGAGTTGATGGCCGGGGTGTCGCCGCCGCCGGAAAGAATCGCTAATGTTTTGCCATTGAAGAGTTTGTCTTTTCTCATATTGATGATTTTTAAACGTTAATAATTGTCAAATGATGAGGGGCACTGCCTATTTCCACAACAATTCCGTCGCAGATGAACCGTGAGTGCTGTCGGAACGGATGAACTCCTCCTCAACACGCATCTCATCCAAAATATCACCCAACATCGTCTCCACAATGTAATTCTGAATGTCAAAATTCAGCGGTGCAGAGGTATATTGCGCGTATTTTTGCAGCATCTCGTTCCACACTGGGGTCACGTTAAAGAGACTCATACGAACGGAGACCGGGGATTGAAACGCGGACTTCAAGTATCTATATTTATTTAATTCGAAATAGTCAGTAATGGCCGTTTCTCCTCCTTTGATTAGAGCATCATAATCAACAATTATCAGTGAATCAATAGCTTGCGCAAGATGCGGGGCAAGCTGAGCCTTGCAATTCGATGCCAACCGGTTGACATTCACAACCAGCGTGTCAGCAAGATAGCCATAGCCATGGTTGGACAGCGTATCGAAGAGCGAACTCCGCAGAGGTGCGAAGTCGATACGATATAGCCCATCCGAATAGTTGTAGAAACCATTATTGTCGCAAAGGTGGTTGAGTGCGGAATCGGCGGAGATTTTCAGGCAACCTTTGATAGCCGTGGATTTCTGGTTATTTGTATGTAACTGCTCCACATACATGCCTGTTTTATCATCGCAAGAGACCACGATCAAAGCGGCAAAAAGTATTAATCCAAATACAATGTTCAGTTTTTTCATTTCATTAATTTTTCGAGCTGCAAAAATAGTATTTTTGCCGACATGAAACACCACCTCGTCGAAACAAACTCAACCAATACCTGGCTGATGTCCACAGTACGGGAGATTCGTGCTAATCGTGAATCGGTGCCTGACCTTTACGCCGTCTATGCGGACTTCCAGTCGGCGGGACGCGGCGCGGGCACCAACACATGGCACAGCTCGCGTGGACTCAATCTCCTCACCAGCATCTGTTTCGACACGGGGTTGGCGGCCGCCGACCAGTTTGTCTTCAACCTCTGGTTCGCGACCACGACCCGCCGCTTCCTTGCCAAGTACATGCCGGAAGTACGCATCAAGTGGCCCAACGACATTTACGTGCGCGACCGCAAGCTTGCCGGCGACCTCACCGAGCATAGCGTCTCCGGCAACCGTCTTGACTTCACCGTGGCGGGCATCGGCATCAACGTCAACGAGGAGCGTTTTCCAAAAGAAATCCCTCACCCCACTTCACTCTTTCTGGAAACCAGGCAACATTTCGAAGTGGAAACGTTGTTGGACGAGTACCTCGGCATTCTGCGGGAACACCGGCCGTTGCTGACTTGCAACCACGAATCTGAACTCCGCAACGAGTACCTGTCGCACCTCTACCGGCGCAACGAACCGCACCCCTATCTCGTTCACGGCAAACGCATCACCGCCATCATCCGGAACATCGATCGTTTCGGCCGTTTAGTGTTGGAACTGCCGGACGGAAGCCGAGAGGCCTTTGGGTTCAAAGAGGTGGGATATTGCTTTTAGAAAAAAAGCCGTCACCTTTTCAGGCAACGGCTCTCCATCCTGTGTTGTAATATGTCAAAACAGATGGTCATCATTGTTTCACAAACGGTTTGGTTACATAACCGCGGTCCGTGGCAATGCGCACGAAATACATGCCTGCGGCCAGACCCGAGACGTTAATGCGGGTCTGCAGAGGCGAATCATTATTCGCCCCTACGGCGACCACTTTCCCATAAACGTCCACCACCTCCACGGACATCCCCTCCTGTTTGTTGTCCATTGTACATTCCACATTGATATAGTCCCTCGTGGGATTCGGGTAAATCTTGATATAGCGGTCATATTCCACAATACCAATCGAGTCATTCGAGGTGGTCTTGCCGATCACCACCGGGGTCCAGTCGCTGCTGACAATGCCGCACACCGACTGCACTTGTATCTGGTACTCGGTGTTCGGTTGCAGGTCGGCGATGACGTAGGCGGGCGTATTGGAGACACCCGAGCTCATCACACCGGTGGCAATGGAACGGTATTGGATGTTCCACTCCTCCGCGTCGCCAGTCTCCGTCCACGCGATAGAGAGCGTGTTGTCCGAGGAGTCGGTCACGTGCAGGTCGGTGGGGGCGGGACAAGGGCCCGGCTCCGTCGTGAAGGTGATTTCGGCACCGTAATAAACGGCGGTGTCCGAGGCCGCGAACGCCCGGAAAACATACGCGGTGGAGTGCTGCAAACCTGACGCTGTGAAAACCATCGGGGAGGCGGTCAAGTTCGCAGACTGATAAACGGTGGAACCCGACATACGCCACTCGAACCCCTGGTTGACGATGGGACGGTTGCCCGGGTCGGCGATGTGGCCGTGGAAAATGGCTGTGTTTGTCCCCACCTGCGACACCGAATCTGTGACCACCACCGGCTCTATCACCGGACATTCGGCGGTGAAAGCGTAGAGGGTGGTGTCAGGGTAGGCGTAGAACAGCTGGTTGATCTGATACAACGTGGCGCCATCGGGACTTTGGAAGATGATGCCGCACTCGTTGAACATGCTGCCGTTGTCCCAAACTAACCGGATGTCTGCTCCGTGACAGAGACTCAAAGAGACCGTGTCGTAGGACATCACGTGCTGAACAGGATGGCTTATCGCCGCCGTGTCCATGATCTTCACCCCGTTTTGGAAGACATA
>Ga0247610_10000736_pt1 | contig 44265 bp, 42 predicted proteins | sample 174DNAGHGhighgp2_FD_193483 | JGI IMG/M metagenome (GOLD analysis project Ga0247610, IMG submission 193483) | Sheep rumen microbial communities from Palmerston North, Manawatu-Wanganui, New Zealand - 1742 DNA GHGhigh gp2 | ecosystem: Host-associated > Mammals > Digestive system > Stomach > Rumen...
AGATAGTTCTTCATCTGTCTTTCCAACAAAATAGAAATCCGAGGTCAGATTTATATCCGATATATCTGTCACTTTACAAACAGACAGATTATACTCCATTGTCTTCAGTTCCATTTGGTTTTATCACCCCCGGTCGCTTAATCCTGCAGTGTTTTCGTATTGCGAATACCATACACGCTCCGATTAAAACCCCACTTGTATTTAATATCACATCATCAATATCAGAATGCCTTTCCAGACATAACAGCTGAGTCAGCTCGATTAACAGTGTAAACACCATACCTGCAAATACAGTTTTTCTGATACTGTCAAGTTTTCGGAAACAGATTGGCCATACGATTCCTACAGGTATGAACATAGCTATGTTCCCAATTATGTTGATAGTCCAGCCATCATACCGATCAACAAGAAAGTAAAACGGGATGAGGCTTATCATATCAGTCTGTATAGCTGTATAACCAATCATAAGGCTGCCGATTTTTCCGTCAACATGATGTAAAGGAAAATAAGCAAATCTTGCTATTACAACAAGACATATATACACAAGAAGCATCTGTAGTTCGCGTTTTACCGAAAACTTCTTGAGCCTGATTGCAATTGCAGACCGCACAAGTATCCATATTATAGTTATAAAAACAAACATTTGTGTATACGAAAACTCAAACATAATCTCTAACTTGTTCCGTTTTTAAAGTCATATTATCCCCGCACCCCCGGATTATCTTTCCAAGCCGTTCCAGCCGGAAGAAATGGAGGATATGCTGTTTTACTATATTCCGCCGGAGAAGATACGGACAGTGTCGGACGGGGGGGTGGAATGAGTTCTGCTGATCCGGAGATGCGTACAAAGGGCAGGAGCAGATATTTCCTGCTTTTAGCTACGGTATAATATGCTGCCTCGGCAAACGAAAAGAAATCTTTCCGGCTTTCTCCTCACAGCCCCCGGTTCTTCAGGTCTTCCACAAGTTTGACGTAGAACTCCCTGACATCAAAACCCGGTATGTTCTCACGGTTCAGATCGATCATATCACCGTGCGATATACCTCTCTTCTTATTGTTTTCCAGGAATGTATAATCCTGACCCCATACCGACGACTTGTCTCCTACGAGTCCGTCGTTCTTTCCGTCGAAACGGTTTACGAGATGATAACTCATATTCAGGGGGAACTGGCCGCCCGACGCTTTCTTCATGGCGGAGCCTACACCGTGCGTGTAAATGCCGGCTTTCTGATAATCAAATAAAGAGGTTTCCGCGTCCATCTCACGGCAACGCTCTGCGGTCAGATCCGTAACACCCGCAATGAAATCGGGATCCGGATCGCCCAGTTTCCGGAGCGCACTGTTATACGCATTCGCTACCTGATCCTTCACCGCTTCCGGCGCTTTATAGAGCAGATAATCGGCAAACTCGCAGCCCCTATGCGGAGTGCACACCGTCGTGATCGAAGCGATATACGGCGCGATCCCTTCTCTTGCGATCGCCATCCGCATATCCAATCCGCCCTTGGAATGTGCGATGACATTCAGTTTTTCGCAGCCGGTCTCCGAAATGATCTGCCGGATCCTCTTTGCAAGTTCCTCCGCGCTGTCTTCCACGGCAGCTGCCGACTGGTGATCGCCATAGTAGATCGTGGCTCCGTTCTTGATCAGTTCTGCGGGAACACGTCCCCAGTAATTGAAATGTTTATAATCCCGGAAAAACACCCCGTGGACCATGAAGAGCGGGTACTTCGTCTTACAGATCTGAAGGTTCTTTCTTTTCTGATCGACACGGAGCTTTTTCTTTTCAAAGGCCGCCTCCGCGAAAGAAACACTGATGAGCTTGATCAGTACGATGATATTCACGACCGGTATCATACCGCACAGAGCACCGATCACCCGCCATTTGATCCCCAGCTGTGCACCGGTAATGTAGATCATGACGATCCCGATCCAGAAGATAATAAACTCCATCGCGGAAAACAGAAGGATCGGCTTCCAATACTCTTCCAGACATGCCCGAAATCCCAATTCCCGGATCTGCGCGATCAGCATAACGCATGCGATGGTAAGCAGCACCAGAAAGATCGAAAGCAAAACACTTCCGACGATCAATACGTTCAGTCTTACATTTGTTTTCTTATCTTCTTTATCCATCACAATCCCCCGCTTCACAAAGACCGTTCTTTACTCTCTGAGGATCAGCTCCGTCACACCGTCGTTATTTCCGCTTTGGATCTTAAGCACCCGCGGCTCTCTTCCGTAACTGTATTCCTCCCGTATCATCGTAAGGATACGGGTCCCTCTGTGATAACCGTGGATACAGCGGATCCGGTAAACTCCGCTGCCGGCTTCGTCCAGCGCCCGATCGATCCTGCGCTTGGCTTCTTCCGTATTCAGATTGTGCAGATCCACTTCAATGATCGCCCGAAGGTCCATGCCGACTCCCTGTATACTTCCCGCAGAAGCACTTCCGCACTTCGATCAGCCGCTTTACATTCCGCCCTTAATATAACGGAGTCATCTCCAGGCTTCCGTCCATCCCGCTCATGCTAAGGAGAAGCATCCGTTCCGTTCCGTCACTCTGCGTATATGAGATCGCACAGCTCGGCATCGATCCCGGGAACGCCGCCGTGATCACGATCGCTTTATAAGCCTCCAGATCACCGATCTCCATGACCGGCGTGGTAGTGAACTCCGCTTCACCGCCGTTATCCTCTCCGTACTCTACCGTATGGAAAGTAAAATCGCTGATATCGTCTACAGGCGTAACGACGATATCCAGTGCATATTCATCATCGCAGGTTTCATAACGGTCAAGACTGTCAACGTCTTCATCCGAATCCGACGCGTACTCCAGATATACGGCACTTCCCGCCATCGGTCCGAACGACGTCGTCAGGCGATAGAACGGCGTAACCTCGATATCCAGAAGTCCGTTCTCCAGATCGGTTAAGAGCTGCCAGAAATCTTCATCCTCCACTTCCAGTTTTTCGGATACCGCCGGATCCCACTTTCCGCTCTCGCTGAAGTAGTATTCCATCTTTCCGGTAGCCATATTATCCGTTGAGAAATAGAAGGTATCGTAGATCACCTCCGTACCGTCTAAAGAGAGATGATAGGTTCCGAATGCCGCTTCCGTTGCTCCGTTTGCTCCGTAAAAATACATTTCGCCGTCGCCGATCATGGCATTCTGGCTTCTTCCCCATCCGACGACCGTGTTGTAGATCTCATCATCCTTGATCGTATAGATCGCAAAGACCGTCTTCCCTTTATCATAATCATTCACATCCGTGATGATCAGCTCCGGAAGCCCGTCACCCGAGAGATCCTCGATCGTATATCCGACCATGCAGAGAGGATCTTTCCCTTCACTCAGGAAAGCGTATCCGTAGTCGGGGATCCATGCCTTATCCTCGTCCGTGATCATGGAATAGTCATTCGTATCAATGAGCGTGTAATAGATATCGATCAGCTTATTGGTATAGATATCCTCAACAAGTTCCTGATCGTACTCCGAAGCCGGCACTTTGATCTCTTCGTCCGGTTCCGGTTTTACCGATCCCCGTTCTTTCTCCTCATCTTCTTCCTCTTCATCTTCATCATCGTCGTCCCGTTCCTCGCGGTCGCGGTCTCTACCGGAACGCTCCGGCTCCTTCTCCGCTCCGCAGGCTGCCAGCGTACTCATCATCATGAGGCACACAAGCAGCAGACTCAGGATCTTTCTCATTGTTTTCATTTGTTTCCCCTCCTTTTATGTATCAGTACAATTCCATTTCTCTTACAAAGTAAACCTCTTTCCTCCCGTCAGGAAAGGAACTTCAGCTTTTTAAACAGCATGGGATACAGGCCCAGTATGACAAAGCTTACGATCAGATACCGCACGGAACGGACAAGAAACGCCGCCATGGTCTTTGCCTGTAAAAAGTCTTTCGGAAACGGCAACTTCAGGAGCGTATTCAAAGCAAAATACATTCCGAATCCGATCGCCATCCGGAGGATACACGGCAGTACCTTTTTCGTATTCTCAAACGTCACTACCTTTTCCTCGAAAAGATCCGCGAGGAAGAACCCTCCCATGATCCCGATCGCAGAAAAGTAATCGGTGGTCTTGCAGAAAAAGATCCCCGGGATACTCAGCAAAAACAGGATGAGATGCAGAACATGGATATTCTTTACTTTGCGCTGCAGGAAAGAAAGCAGCAGGACCGTGACCGCACCGACGCCCCAGCCCGTGAGGACATCCGTAGGATAGTGCACTCCAAGCAGCACGCGTGAGATGCCGATGAGAAACGGAAGCAGAAAAGCTCCGATGGTAAGCAGCCGGTTTTTCTTGTAGACCGGCAGGGTGCCGTAGATGATCGCGGAATTCATGGAATGTCCACTGGGGAATGAAAAGCCCTGTACGGAGATATCATAAGGATCTCCCGGTTTTACCTGTTTTAAGCAGCGGATCTCCGGATTATCGAAATACGGGCGTCTGCGCAGCACCACGTTTTTCAGCATGGGATTCAGTGTGATCCCGAGCACGATATTGGTGCCGATAAACTTCCCGAACTTTTTATCGTAGCACCAGTACAGGAAGCCGAGGATCGCTACGATCGTTCCTTCCTCTCCGAGCATCGTCAGAACGGAGGCAAGAAGGATCCCGATCTGATTCATCCCGCTCTGAAGCCATTGCATCAGAGCGACCTCCCATGCGAAATAAAAAGTTGCTCCCATCTCCATCAGTTAAGCTCCCCTCAATTCGATCTTCGGTCCGCCGTTTCCTTCCAGATATTCCCTGGTGATCGTAACGGTTCCGATATTATCATCCTTCGGAATCTCATACATGATATCGATCATGTACTCATCCAGGATCGAACGCAGTGCTCTCGCACCCGTTTCTTTTTTAATCGCTTTTTGTGCGATCAGCTGCAGTGCTTCATCCTCAAAGATCAGCTGTACGCTGTCGAGTTCCAAGAGCTTCTGATACTGTTTCAGGATCGCATTTTTCGGCTCTTTCAGAATGCGCACCAGCATATCCTCATCCAGACCGTCCAGTGTAAATACCATCGGAAGCCGTCCCACAAACTCCGGGATCATACCGAACTTGCGGATATCTTCCGTTTCCACTTTACGGAGGATCGTTTTGTCTTTATCGACCTTGCTCCGGACCTCTCCGGTAAAGCCCATCCCGGAGGTCTGATGCAGGCGCTTTTCGATGATCTCCTCCAGTCCGGGAAATGCACCGCCGCAGATAAAAAGGATATTCCTCGTGTTGACCGTCGTCGTCGGAACCATCGCGTTTTTGGAAGATGCGCCGATCGGCACCTCGATATCCGCTCCCTCCAGCAGTTTCAGCATTCCCTGCTGTACGGACTCTCCGCTCACATCGCGGGATCTGGAGCTTTCCTTTTTAGCGATCTTGTCGATCTCGTCGATATAGATGATGCCCTGCTCCGCTTTGTCCACATCGTTTCCCGCTGCGGACAGAAGCTTGCTGACCACGCTTTCGATATCGTCACCGATATATCCCGCCTCCGTCAGCGTCGTCGCATCCGTGATCGCGAGAGGGACGTTCAGGATCCTGGCAAGTGTCCGCACCAGATAGGTCTTTCCGCTGCCGGTCGGACCGATCATCAGCATATTGGATTTCTCGATCTCGATCTCATCCATCATGTTGGTCGCGACACGTTTGTAATGATTATATACCGCGACACTCATGACCCGTTTGGCATATTCCTGCCCGATGACATATTCGTCGAGCATGGCTTTGATCTTATGCGGCGCCGGAATGTCTTTCAGTTCCATCAGCGGTTTCCGGTCCTTCTCACTCCGCTTTTTCACCTGCTGCCGTCCGCCGAAGCCAAATCCGAAGGGCAGATCCGCAAAATTGATGAAGTTCACCTTCGGTGTCCCGCGGGGAGGTTTCGGTGCCTCCTTTTCCGGCTCGTTTTCCGGCTTCTCACCCTCTTTTAAGTCCGATGCAGGGGATCCGCCTCCGGCAGGTGTCTGCTCCGCGTCTTCTTCGCTTTTGTCAGCCGGCTCCCCGGGAGCTTTCCCGGAAAGATCCGCCATGGTCTGCATCCCCATCGGTCCGTACATGTTCATCATCTTGTTCCAGTCGATCGCACCGTTCCCGCCGTTCATATTCCCGAGCTGCGAATCGATCATCCCGGACAGTTTATCCATACAGTCCGGACAGACCTGCATGTTCATCGGCAGACGCATCATCTTTCCGACAACACGCTCCGATCTGCCGCACATGCTGCAGTACTGTTCCGTATTCCGTTCATTATCATTCGTTGTATTGTCATTCATAGGAGTTTCCCTCTTCGCCGGGATCCTTCCCCGGATCCGCATTTTTTAAGCAATACCGACAAATATTATAGCACAGTTTTCTCTGTTTTTCCACAAAAAAAGCCCGGGCCCCCTTCCGGAACCCGGGCTGCTTTCGCCTTGTTTTCGGGCTTCAGTTCACACTTCCGAGCACACTTTTGTCTCCGAGGGTGATCTTCAGCGTCATCTCTTTAAAATCGTCCCCGTCCGGGCGCCGGATCTCCAGCTCCACGGTCGTTCCGGCCGAATAGTACATCAGCAGGCGCTGCAGCTGCTCCATCGAGCTGATGTTCTCTCCGTCAAAGCCGACAAGGATATCGCCTTTCTGCAGACCGGCATTTTCTGCCGCCGAGTTCTCATTCACATGAGAGATGTAAACACCCTGCGGGTAGCCGTAGTAAAATGCATCCTGCGCGGTGACCGTCGCACCCGTGATCCCGAGATATCCCCGTGCCTTTTCGTCCACGAGAGTTCTCGTCGTGTGCTGCATCAGTTCCTCTATGATCGGTTTTGCGGCAGAGATCGGGATCGCGTAGCCCATCCCCTCTACAACGTTACCGCCGATCTTGTTGGAGTTGATCCCGACGACTTCGCCGTTGATATTTAAGAGAGCACCGCCGGAGTTGCCCGGATTGATCGCCGCATCCGTCTGAATAAAGGTGCCGACGTTATTGTCGATATTTCTCTCACGGTTCAGTGCGCTGATCACGCCGGTCGTCACGGACTGGCCATATCCGAGCGCATTCCCGATCACGATGGCCGGCTCACCGATGTGAAGTGCATCGGAATCCCCCATCGTTGCGATACGGATCGCTTCCATCGTCTCTCCGCTCAGGGAATCGACCGGTACCGCGATCACTGCGAGGTCCATGGACGCATCCGTTCCTTTGACCTGCGCCTCCGCTTCGCTGCCGTCGGTGAAGGTGACGATCAATTCATCCGCTTCCGCCACCACATGATAATTGCTGACGATCAGAAGCTCGTCATCCGTCTGGCCGATGATGATCCCGGAGCCGCTGGCTTCGGACGGTACCGAATAAAAATAATACTGGGAAGTTCCTTTATTTACAATCGACACGATCGAAGGCATCGCCTGCTCCACGACCTGCGTCACATCCGTTACCACGGTTGTGGACGAACTGTTCAGCGTCGAAACGTCGATCACCGAATCATCGCGCACCGAGGTCCCGCTCGCTACGCTGTAGTTTGCCCGCGGCGTATTATCCGTCGCCTGCGCGGCTGCCTGAGGAACGACCCCAAGCTTTACGGCCGCTGCCCGGACTCCGTAGAATCCTGCCATGGCAAAGGCTCCGAACAGCAGTCCCATCGCACATGCCGCTGCTGCTTTCGCCGCAAAAGGCACCTTCTTACGGGGGCTTTTCTGCTCATAACCATACGTCTGACGGGGTTGATACTGAGGATCGATCCGGTAGCCGTAGTTCTGATAGCCGTTTTCGTTTTCATTTCCGTTTGTCCTGTTGTCGTACATCAAAACTCACATCCTTTCCGTGATTCTTCCTTTTCTTGCGAAGGACCTTTTATTTCCTCCTGCAATTAACAGGTATAGTCTCTAAATGTGAAAAAAGTATGACGGAAATATTTTGTTTTTGTGACGATCAGGAAACATGATCGAGGTGATCCATCAGTCCGCGGTAAAACGCAAGTGTCTCCCCATCCGTCACTTCCCTTCCGGAGCGGTAGAAACGGATCGAAAAGGAACCTGCCGTCGGAACACCACGTTCCATCAGGGTTCTTGCCAGATTTCTCGCGGTGCCTTCACTTCCGTCCAGCATCCGGATATCCTGCGGAAAATAGTCGCGCAGAAGATGCGCAAAATGATAGAAATGTGTACAACCGTAAACCAGAACGGAATATACGGAAGTATCCGTACCTTCAAAAGCGCTGTCGAGGTAAGAACGGACCTCCTCCGTCTCAAAGACACCGCGCTCCGCAAATCCAACCAGGCCGGGAAGCGGGATCAGATCCACGAATCCCTCCCCATTGAAGCGGGCGATCAGATCGTGCAGCTTCTTTTCCCGGACGGTAAGCGGCGTGGCGATGACCAGGATGCGTCCGTTTCCACGCTGCTCGATCGCCGGCTTTACCGCGGGTTCGATCCCGATCAGAGGGAAATCGAATTTCTCCCGGAGGATCCGTACTGCCGCCGATGTTGCCGTATTGCAGGCGACCACCACCGCGTCACAGTTTTTCCCGGCGAGAAAGGAAACCGCTTTTTCCGAATAGGCACGGATCTCCTCTACGCTTTTCTCGCCGTACGGAACATGATCCACATCGGCATAGTAGTGATATTCCTCATCCGGCAGGAGTTTCAGCGCTTCATGCAGTACGGTCAGTCCGCCGACCCCGGAATCAAAGACACCGATCCTCATGGACGATACTCCAGTCCGACTGCATGGTAAAGTGTCTGCTTTTCACTCTCGGACAGTTCGCTGTATTCTCCCGGCTCCAGTGTGCCCAGGCCGACATCCACGACACGCGTCCGTTTCAATGCGCGGATGCGAAACCCTTCCTGCTCCCACATGCGGCGGATCTGACGGTTCAGCCCTTCCGTCAGGACCATGCGCACGACCTTCCCGCCGACCCGGTCGATCCTGCATGGTTTCGTTTTTTTCTCAAGGTCTTTTAAGTAAACACCCTTTTTCAGTTTATCGATCACTTCATGGGTCGGCTCTTTGCTCAGATGCACGATGTACTCCTTCTCGTGCCCGTGCTTTCCCTGCATCATCGCATGGATCAGTTCCCCGTCGTTTGTCAGAAGGATCAGTCCTTCCGAATCCTTGTCCAGCCGTCCCGCATATGTGACACGGATGGGAAAACGGATCTCGTCGGCAATGGTGCGCTCCGCGTGCGGATCTTTTTCACTAACCACGACTCCGGGCGGTTTGTAGTAAGCCAGGACCACCTTGCGCTCCGGCGCCTTGACTCTCTTTCCGTCCACCGTGACCGTATCCCCGTCTTCCACGACGCTTCCGAGCTGCGCCGTTTCTCCGTTGATACTCACCCTTCCCTCCGCGATCATCCGGTCCGCTTCGCGTCTCGAGCAGACTCCGCTTCCGGAGAGATATTTGTTCAGCCTCGTCGATCCCATGAACGTCGTTCCTCTATTTCAGCAGCCCCGCATACTCCGGGAAACAGTCAAACGTTGCAAAATAATCCGCCGGCGTCTGCGCTCTCCGGATCAGTTCCACACTTCCGTCGGTCTTCAGCAGAAGCTCCGCGGATTTTAACTTACCATTGTAATTGTAGCCCATCGAAAAACCGTGCGCACCCGTATCGTGGATCGCGAGATAATCTCCGATCTCGATCTCGGGCAGTTTGCGGTCGATCGCAAACTTGTCATTGTTTTCGCAGAGCGATCCGGTCACATCATAGGTATGATCACAGGGAGCGTTTTCTTTTCCGAGTACCGTGATGTGATGATATGCGCCGTACATCGCGGGCCGCATCAGGTTTACGGCGCAGGCATCGCAGCCGATGTACTCCTTATGCGTATGCTTTTCATGGATCACCTTTGTCACCAGCATGCCGTAGGGTCCCATCATGAAACGCCCGAGCTCCGTATAGATCGCGACATCACCGAGTCCCGCGGGCACGAGCACTTCATCGTAAACCTCATGCACCTTCTCTCCGATCACACGGATGTCATTCGGCTCCTGCTCCGGACGATACGGGATTCCGATCCCGCCGGAAAGATTGATAAAGGAAAGTGAGATCCCGAGTTTTTCTTTGATCTCCACGGCAACGGTGAAAAGCTCCCTCGCCAGTGTCGGATAGTAATCGTTCGTCACGGTGTTGCTCGCGAGGAACGCGTGCATACCGAAACGCTTTACGCCTTTCTCCTTCATGATGCGGTAGCCCTCCAGCAGCTGCTCGTGCGTCAGGCCGTATTTTGCATCACCCGGATTGTCCATGATTGAATTGCTGATCTTGAAGACTCCGCCCGGATTGTAACGAAGGCTCAGAAGCTCCGGAAGTTTTCCGACGATCTTCTCGAGATAATCGATATGCGTAAAGTCGTCGAGATTGATCGTGGCACCGAGCTTTGCCGCCAACTCAAAATCTTCCCGCGGCGTATCGTTGGAGGAAAACATGATCTCCTCTCCGCGGATCCCGCAGGCATCCGCAAGCATCAGTTCCGTCAGGGAGGAACAGTCGCTCCCGCAGCCGTATTCATGAAGGATCTTCATCAGGAACGGATTCGGCGTCGCCTTGACCGCGAAAAACTCCTTGTAACCCGGATTCCATGAAAACGCCTCCTTCAGCGCCTGCGCATTTTCCCGTATCCCTTTCTCATCATAGATGTGAAAAGGCGTCGGATACGTTTTTACGATCTCTTCTACCTGCTCTCTGGTAACAAATGCTTTCTTTTCCATAGTTTCCTCTCCTTATATCTCCGCGGTTCTCCGCTCCGAGTTACTGTCCGATCCTCCAGTCGATCGGTTCGATCCCGTTCTCCTCGAGAAAGCGGTTGGTCTTGCTGAAATGCCGGCATCCCTCAAATCCCCGGTACACCGAAAGCGGACTCGGATGTGAGGCCGTCAGTACCAGATGCTTCGGATTGCGCAGCAGCGCCTGCTTTTTCTGTGCCGGGCTCCCCCAAAGTAAAAAGACGATCGGGCGGTCCTGCTCATCCACCTTGCGGATCACCGCATCGGTAAACTGTTCCCAGCCAAGTCCCCGGTGGGAATTGGGCTGACCGGCACGCACGGTCAGGACCGTGTTCAACAGGAGTACCCCCTGCTTTGCCCAGGGTGTCAGGTCTCCGGTCTCCGGGATCGGCAGTCCGAGATCATCGTGGATTTCTTTGTAGATATTCTTCAGGGACGGCGGCGGTTCCACGCCCTCCTTTACCGAAAAGCACAGGCCGTGTGCCTGGCCTTCGTTGAAGTACGGATCCTGCCCCAGGATCACCGCCTTGACATTGTGAAGCGGCGTCAGATGCAATGCGTTGAACAGATCTCCCGAAGGAGGATATACCCGGTGTTCATTGTATTCTTCGCGGATCTTCAGATACAGCTGACGGTAATAATCCTTTGAAAACTCGGCAGAAAGTGCCTCCTGCCAGTCATTAGCCAGCGCCGCCATCGTCACTCCATCCTTACGTCCACACCCCGGCCCTGCAGATATGTCTTCAGGTCCCGGATCTCCAGCTCTTTAAAATGGAACAGGGACGCTGCCAGAGCCGCATCCGCTTTGCCGTCGGTCAGCGCCTCGTAAAAGTGTTCCTTCGTTCCCGCTCCGCCGGATGCGATGACCGGTACACTGACCGCCTCGGAGATCGCACGCGTCAGTTCGATATCGTAACCGGCTTTTGTCCCGTCGCAGTCCATACTGGTCAAAAGGATCTCTCCGGCGCCGAGCGCACAGCCTTTTACGGCCCACTCCACCGCATCGATCCCCATGTCCACGCGGCCGCCGTTTTTATAGATGTTCCAGCCGCTGCCGTCCGCTCTCCGTTTCGCATCGATCGCCAGCACGACACACTGCGATCCGAACTTTTCCGCCGCATCGGAGATCAGCTGCGGATTCATGATCGCTGCGCTGTTCACCGAGATCTTGTCCGCACCCTCCCGAAGGATCTCACGGAAATCCTCTACCGTGCGGATGCCGCCGCCTACCGTGAACGGTATGAACACCTGCTCCGCCACGCGGCGCACCATGTCTACCACCGTGTGCCTCGCATCCGAAGAAGCCGTGATATCCAGAAAGACCAGTTCATCCGCTCCGGCTTCATCATAAGCTTTCGCGATCTCCACGGGATCCCCCGCGTCGATCAGATTTACAAAGTTGACTCCCTTTACGACCCGGCCGCCGTTTACGTCGAGACAGGGAATGATACGTTTCGTCTGCATCAGTTCATCTCCAAAAAGTTCGAAAGGATCTTCAGTCCCACCCGTGAACTCTTTTCGGGATGAAACTGTGTGGCAAATACATTTTCATGTTCTACCGCCGCATGGATCGTCGTCGCATATTCCGTCGTCGCCGTCACAAGCCCGGGCTGTTCCGACTCGAGATAATAAGAGTGCACAAAATAAACAAACGCGCCCTCCTTTACTCCCCGGAACAAACGGCTTTCACGGGTCAGGTGCAGCGCGTTCCAGCCGATCTGCGGCACTTTGAGTCCCGCATCCGCCGGTATCTTTCTGATCTTTCCCGGAAAGACCGAAAGGCCCTTTACTCCGGGAGACTCCTCACTCTCATCAAACAAAAGCTGCAGGCCGACGCAGATCGCGAGAAAAGGTTTTCCGGAACGGATCACTTCGTGGATCACATCCACCAGTCCGTAGGAAACCAGTTTTCCCATCGCATCTCCGAATGCACCGACTCCGGGCAGGATCACCCGCTCGGCATCACGGATCGTCTGTACATCGCCGGTGATGACTGCCTCTTTCCCGAGGGCCGTAACCGCCTTTTCCACACTGCGGATATTTCCCGCATCATAATCAATGATCGCTACCATTTTTCTGTCCCTGTCTTTTCGATGATCAAAACTGTTCGCTGTCGATCTGGATCGTGACATTATCGCCGTTATTTGTCGCGGCGTCTCCGACCGGCTGCGTATGTTCTTCCGCTGCAGGCTCCTGCGGTTCCTCCGGTGCAGGCTGCTCCTGTGCATCCGGCTCCAGGTTTTCTCCGCCCTGTTCCATTTCACGAAGATGCTCTTCCTCGGTAGGAAGCAGATCCGGCAGATCCATGTACGACGGGGTCTCCTCCGGCTCTTCGACGGTTTCGTTCTCCGGCTGCTCCGGTTCCGGCTGCTCCGGTTCCGGCTGCAGCGAAATATTATACTCTTCGTAGACCTCTTCCTGCAGACGCCGGAAAGGTGTGCCGTTTACGGCCGCATCGATTCGTCTGGTGTAATCCACCGGCGAATATGCCAGGATCTCATGCGCCTCCTGCTCGGTGATCCCGTATTCTGCGGAAAGTGCCGCAAGGATCTTCGTCCAGACCTCATTTACCTGTTCTTCCACACCGAGCTCTGCCGCGCTGTCCTTGATCTCATCGTAACGTTTTACACCCTGCAGCAATGCATCGAGCGCTTCACGGGGCATTCCCATCCGCATGTAGTTCTCATAGGACTCATACTTCCGATCCAGCAGGACGATCACACGGGAACGCTGATAGATCAGCCGGTCGCTGTCATTCAGATCTTTCCCGTACATCGTAAGGAATGCCGTTTTGTAATCATTCTCATAATATGCCTGTCTCGCACCACCCATATTGAACAGTGCCGGCAGATAGAGCGTGATCACCAGCAATGCGGCAAGGATCGACGCTGCGAGCATAATGGTCCTGCGCATATACTTGCGCGGGATCCGCTTGCTGTCCTCTTCCGGATCGGCAGGTTTTTCCTTCTTCGGCTTTTTCTCTTTCTTCGGTTTCTTTTCCTTCGGCGGTTTTTCTTTCTTTTCCTTCGGCTTCTTTTCTTTCTTCTTTTTGCCTTTCTTTCCTTCGCCTTCGCCGTCTACCGCTTCCAGGATCGCTTTATTCTCATCGCTCAGGATCGTTTCATCTGCGCCCGATCCGTTCCCCTCTTCGTCAAAATCATCCCCCGTAAAGAGGATATCCATGATGCGCTTGAAAATACCGGGCTTTTTCTCTTTTACTTCCCCTTCTTCTCCGGCACCTTCTTCCCCTTCGGCAGCTTTCTTCTTTTTGCCGAACAGTTTAAATCCTTTTTTCTTCTTTTTCCCGTCTTCCCCGGCTTCGGCTTCTCCTTCGCCGCCTTCTGCAGGAGCCATGATCTGCGGATCCGCTTCGTTCAGGATGGATTCATCCACGAGATCTCCCCGCTCCGCCTTCTCCAGCAGATCCCCGATGTCGCTTAAGTCGGGATCGTCATTACCGAGAGAAGCCAGCAGCGCCGCCACATCATCTTCTCCCTCATCGTCCACGTTCGGAACCGCAGGAATATCATCGCCTGCCGCTTCCGCTGCGTTCATCTGTGCTTCGATGTCTTCGAGGAGCATACCGTCGGATCCGGTATCCGCGCTCTCAGGAGATGTCTCTTCATCATCGCCGGCCGGCTGGTCCTTCACGATCGGTATATTATTCTGGAGCAGGCTCATCAGTTCGTCGGCTTCGTTTTCGTCGCCGGCCAATACCCCGCCTTCCTCCAGCATGCTTCCGAGCGCATCCAGGGAAATATCCTCCGTCAGGGATTCCTCGGCTTCCTGTTCCGCCGAAGTTTCCTCTCCGGTCTCCTCCGTATCGATACTGTCCAGACCACCGAGCAATGCCGCAAGAGCCGCTTCCGAACTCTCCTCATCAGCCGCGATCTCCTCTGCAGTCGGTTCCGGAGCAGGCTCCTCCTGTGCGATCAGTGCCGCAATCTCCTCCGGCGTCATCATATGACCCGGATCGTCACTGACCGCGGGCGCTTCTTCTGCAGGAGTTTCCTCTGCCGCTGCTTCTTCCTCTGTCGGCTCGCTTGCCGCGATCATCGCCGCGATCTCTTCCGGCGTCATCATATGGCCCGGATCATCGCTCACCGCAGGCGTTTCTGCCGGTGCTTCCGGCTCTTCTTTCGTTTCTTCCGCGGGCGTCTCCTTTGCAGGAGCTTCCTCCGCCGCTGCTTCTTCCTCCGCCGGCTCACTTGCCGCGATCATCGCCGCGATCTCCTCCGGCGTCATCATATGGCCCGGATCATCGCTCACCGCAGGCGTTTCTGCCGGTGCTTCCGGCTCTTCTTTCGTTTTTTCCGCGGGCGTCTCCTCAGCAGGAACTTCCTCTGCCGGCTCGCTTGCCGCGATCATCGCCGCAATCTCCTCCGGCGTCATCATATGGCCCGGATCATCACTGACTGCGGGCGCTTCTGCCGGTGCTTCCGGCTCTTCTTTCGTTTCTTCCGCGGGCGTCTCTTCTGCAGGAGCTTCCACCGCCGGTGCTTCTTCTGCGGCAGTTTCCTCCGCAATGGCTTCCTCAGCAGTCTCCGCATCCTCCGGGATATCCTCAGCCGCATTCTCAGGCTCAGGCTCGATATCATCAGGCAGATTGTCAACCATAGCCGCCAGCTGTTCCAGACTGATCGTTCCACCCGTCTCAGGCTCTTCGACAGGAATCTCATCCTCGACCGCCTCGATCGCCGGTTCTTCAACAGGGATCTCCGGCTCTGCTTCCGCCTCGATCACCGGCTCTGCAACAGGGATCTCCGGCTCTGCTTCCGCCTCGATCACCGGCTCTTCAACAGGAATCTCCGGCTCTGCGACAGGCTCTTCAACAGAAACCGCTTCCTCTGCCGCAGGGATCTCTTCCTCCGCTTCCGCCGCCGCCTCTTCCGGGGCAGGCTCCGCCTCCGGGGTCTCCTCTTCCGGTTCCTCCCCGTTCACGATCGCATTATGTTGTTTCATCGCCTGCGCCAGCAGCCGATCCAGATAATCCTCTTCGCTGTTTTTTCCGTTTGCGCCCAAGTAATCGTCCTCCAGACAAACCTTTAGGTATTTTACCACAATTCCCCTTTAGATACAACATTCTTTTCACTTTACCGGAGCTGTGCCGGGACCGGCGGATACGAAAAAAGGACGGGAATCCGTCTTCCCGTCCTTTCAGTTTCCTGCTTAATCGTGACCGATGCTTCAGCCGTTGATTCCCAGCACCTGATCGATCGTACGCACCAGATTACCGATCTCCGGCTTGGTCAGCTGTGCATCCGCACCCAGCTGCTCACCCTTCCGGCGCATCTCCGTATTGATGAGCGAGGAGAAGATGATGACCGGGATGTGCTTTAACTGCTCGTCCTCCTTTACCAGCTTCGTCAACCGGTGGCCGTCCATCTGCGGCATCTCGATATCGGTGATGATGCACTGTGCATGGCGCTCAAGGGATCCCTCATCGCGCCACTGGCAGAGGTAGTCATATGCCTGCTGTCCGTTCTCGGTATGGGTCAGGTTCACATAGCCTGCTTTATTCAGGGACTCAACAATGAGTTTGTTCAGAAGCGCGGAGTCCTCTGCGATGATGATCGGCGTATCGTTTCTCGTACGCTCGCCCATCTCGTCGATCTCCTGTACACGGAGACCCGTCTCCGGATTGATATCCGCAACGATCTTCTCGAAGTCGAGAATGATGATCAGCTTGTTGTTTTTCTTGATGATACCGGTGGAAACCCCGTCATCCGAATTGGACACCGTGGAATCCGGCTTGATGATCTCCGTCCAGGAAACACGGTGAATACCGACGACCGTATCTACATGGAACGCTACATCCAGAGTATTGAAGTTGGTAATGATGAAGAGGCCTTCCGGCTCCGACTCTCCGCGCTGGAGGCAGTTTCTCAGGTCGATCGCCGTGATCATCGTCTCACGCGGCATAAAGATGCCTTCCACGCTCGGATGTGCGTTCGGCACCGGCGTAACCGTCTGATAAGGGATGATCTCACGGATCTTCGCGACATTGATGCCGTAGGAATTGCCCGCGAGTGTGAACTCCAGAACCTCTAATTCATTTGTTCCGTTTTCCAGTAAGATCTTAGATTCCATATAACCCACCTCACCATTTTATTTTCAAAACGTGCCCCGCACGCTTTTTCCCGTACGCGCTTTTTTATTATACACGAAACCCCGTAAAAAGTCTATAACAAAGTGAGCTCCGCACGCGCATCGTCTTCCCGCATGACCATCGTGATCCCGGTCAACGAAGAAGCGACATCCTGGGTCACTTCCACGATCAGGACCGCAGTCTTGCTCTCTCCCGGGGCAAGGGTCTCCCGGAAGATCGAAAGATCCGACAGGAGCATCGTCGTCAGCGCCGACTTAGACACATCTCCCGCACCACTCTGTACCCGGAAATTGAAACGCGCATGATGTCCGGCCAGATCCGCCGTCAGCTCGTCTCCCGTCTGATTGGTAACCACATAACTGAATACGATCAGCTGGTTCCCTGCTCCGGCACGGGCAACTCCCTGCCAGTCATTTTCCTCCAGATCCGTCGGATAACTGTCACATACGACATAGCCGGCATAGCTGATCTCTACGCCGTCCATCCCGAAGAACTCATCAATATCGGCGTACACCGGAGCCGCAGCGGCTTCCGCACCGTCGCCGCCCTCTCCGGAACCTTCGGAAGAGCCCTCCCCGGATTCCGTCGCCTGCGTCTGCTCCTCCAGGAGCTCCTGCGCCCTCTGCTCAGCAATCTGCGCCTGTACCGCGGCACGGTGTTCCAGCGCGACCCGTTCCTCCTCGATCATGGCCTCGCTCATGGTCGTGGAGATATAATTCTTATCATATTTCAAAAGAAGCTGTGCCGCGTACTCCTCCACCATACGCATCTCCTCGTCACTCAGATCCGGGATCTGGTTATCCGTGGCGCAGCCGCACAACGATAATGTAACAAATATCGCCGGGAGCCATCTCCCGACCCATCTTCCGCTTCTCATAATATGGTCAGTATAGCAAAAACGGAATCATCATACAAGCATCAATTCATAACAATATGGCATGGAATCTTGTTGGCAAAGCTGTGGCTTTCGTGCTAAAATAGAAAAGGAATTTTGGGCTTTACCGGAAAGATCAGGTTTTTCATGACATTTGCGAAATCAGAAAACGGAGAATATCTGAAAGTCGAACTCGAGGGCGAGCTGGATGCGGTAAATGCTCCCGAGCTGGAGCAGCGCCTGCGCGCGGAGATCCCCGGCGTAACGGAGCTGGAGTTCGACCTTAAGGAACTGGAATATGTTTCCTCTGCCGGTCTTCGGGTATTTCTTTGTATTCAGAAGATCATGCACACGCAGGGAGAAATGAAGATCTGCAATGTCTGCAGTGAAGTGATGGACATCTTTCAGGTAAGCGGCTTTACAAAACTCTTAAACATCGTCTGATCTGACGACTTTCCTATTTATCCGATATTTTTTTCCATAAACAGAATGTTTTCGCCGTTCCGGTATTCGTAGCGGACTTCGTCCATTTTGCTGCGGACCAGATGGATCCCGAGGCCGCCGATGGGACGCTCCTCCAGCGGAAGATCCAGATCCGGTGCACGGTATCCGAGCGGGTCAAACGGTCTGCCGCTGTCCCGGAAACCGACAATGATCTTGTCCGGACTCTGCCCGCCCCTGCACTCGACCGTGATCCGGGTCATCCCGCTTTTCGGATCATAGGCATAGCAGGCGATATTTTCAAACACTTCTTCCACGCAGAGTTTCACCTGCCTGAGGATCTTCGCATCGATCGAATACTCCCCGAGCGAAGACAACAGAAATGCAAACACTTCGTGTAAGTTTTCGTTTTTTGCCTCGATCTGCAGTTCCTGCATCCGCCTTCCCTTTACCTCCGTCCGAAAAATGATCTGAAACAGACCGCGCAGGGTTACATAAGTTGTATCATACCATAGTTTTTTTATTCCCGCAAGCCTGCGCTTTCCGTTGCTTTTTCGGCGTCATCTGTGTTATGATAAAAAAAGTTTTAGGAGGTACGCCGTATGCAGGATCTTCAATCGGGCATTCTTTCTTTCCAAAGAGAACTTACCGAAAAAACGCCGAAACGCGAACGCTTTGAGAGCGCTTTTTCCCGTATTGCTCCGATCTTCGGCATCGTCCGCCTGGAAAGCGGCACCGGACCGGACCGCATCGTGCTCTTTGAGGCACCGGGAGCCGGCAGCGCCGGCACTCCGCAGGAGTATATCTACCGCGGCGGAAAGGGCAATAAGAAAAAACTGCATGTGTATCCCGCATCCGGCTCATTCCCGGAAGAAATCCTTCCATGGATCGAGATGCTGACATTCTGCTGTGCCCAGTATCTCGAACACATCGATTACTACCGGCTCATCGACCGGAGCGCCACCACCAATCCGCTGACCGGACTGCCGAACGGCAGAGGGTTCATGCGTACGGCTCATCAGTTTTTTGATAAGGGCACGCTCCCGGAGTATGACGCCTTTTCCTTTAATCTTAAGGGCTACGGCTATATCAGCAAACGCATCGGTCTGAAAAACGCCGACAACCTCATGGTCATCTACGCCTCCGAGCTCTCCGCTTTCTTAAAGAACGACGAGATCATTGGACATATCGGCGGGGATAACTATGTTGCCCTGATCCGTAAGGAGCGTTCCGAAGATTTCGTCCGTCTCCTGGCGGGTATCCCCGTGGAGATCGAGCTGGAGAACGAGACCTTCAGTACCCGGATCAGCGCCACCGCCGGCATCTGGCACATCGAAGCCGACCGCCTGCTGGACGCCATGGACGTCATGTCCAAACCGGGCGTCGCTCTCAGCATCGCCAGAAACGAAACGCACGATCCCGTCTGTTATGTCACGGAAGAGATCGAAAAGGAAGTCAACCGGCAGAAACAGACCGTCGAACTCTTTGACGAAGCGATCGACAAAAGGGAATTCACGATCTATTACCAGCCGAAGGTTGATTCCGACACCAACATGCTCGTCGGTGCGGAAGGACTGGTCCGCTGGGTGCACGAGGGCGAGACCGTCCCGCCCGGCAGTTTTGTCCCCGTCCTGGAGCGGGAAGGCCTGATCATGCGCCTGGATCTGTACGTACTCGAAAGAGTCTGCGCAGACCTGCGGAGCTGGATCGACGAGGGGATCACCCCGGTGCGCATCTCGGTAAACGTCTCCAGACGCGACCTTTCGAATCATTCCCTTGCGGATGATATCATCCGGATCATCGAGAAATACGATCTCGACCGTTCGCTCCTGCAGATCGAAGTGACCGAAACGGTAGATGAACAGGAGCACGGCCTGCTGTCCCGCTTCTTAAAGCACCTCTGGGATGCCGGGATCTCCACTTCGATCGATGACTTCGGCTGCGGGTATTCGTCCCTCAGCACGCTGCGCAATCTTGCCATTAACGAGCTGAAGATCGACCGTTCTTTCATCAGCAACGACAGTTTCTCCAGCAGTGACCGCATCATCCTGACCGACATCATCCACATGGCAGATGAGCTCGGCATCAGTGTCATCACGGAAGGTGTCGAAAACAAAAGCCAGTTGGATTTCGTTAACGATGCCGGATGTCATACCATTCAGGGCTTCTACTTTGACCGGCCGATGCAGCCGGAAGAGTTCAAAGAAAAACTCTCCAGAAAACAGTATCCCGGGTGACGTTTCTTACGTCACTCAGGGTCTGTTGAAATAAAAGGCCATCATCGTCAGGTCGTCGAAAGCTTCCGTTCCCCGTGAGTATTCCTCCACTTTCTTTTGGATGGCTTCCAGCAGTTCTTCCGCGGACAGATCCGCATATTCGTTCAGCATCTTAAGCATCGCATCCATCCCGAACCGGCCCCTTCTCATGTTCTTTGCTTCCGGCAATCCGTCCGTATACAGGAACAGACGGTCTCCGGACTGCAGACGGATCCGCTCCTCCGAATAGACGCTTCCCTCCATCGCAGCCAGCGGCAGCTGACTTTCCGACTTCAGGAGTTCATATTCATCGTCCTCGTGTTTCAGCGCAGGGTACTCATGTCCTGCATTTGCGTAGACCACTTCTCCGGTCTCCAGATCCAGGACTCCGAGCCACACCGTCACGAAGAGCTGGTATTCATTGCTCAGGCAGAGCTGATGGTTGGTCTCCGTGAGGATATCCCCGGGCAGACCTCCGCGCATCGTGATATTCTTCAGCAGCGTCTTTGCGATGACCATAAAGAGTGCCGCGGGAACGCCCTTACCGGACACATCCGCCATCACGAGCGCCATATGGTCTTTGTCGATGTAGAAGAAATCATAGAAATCACCGCCGACTTCCCTCGCCGGTGTCATGGATGCAAACATCTCAAAACGGTTGCTCCGCGGGAATGTGGTGGGCAGCATCCCGGCCTGGATCCTTGTAGCGACGGAAAGTTCCGCACCGATGCGTTCCTGCTGCGCCGTTACCGTTTTCAGATCACGGATATGCTCCTGCAGGTTTGCCGTCATCTCGTTGAAACTCTTCGCCAGATCCCCGACCTCATCATTGGAGTTGACCGAAGCACGGTATTCCAGATTACCGCCGCTGATCTTTTTCACATCCTCGGTCAGCGCGAGGATCGGTTCGGTCAGGGTCATGGAGTACTCATGGATGACCAGTGCAACGATCAGGAGCACGGGTATGATCATCGCCGCAAAGGTGATGATGAGCGTACGGATACCGTTATCGATGGAGCGGACCGGAGCCATCGCCAGATCCTGCGGCACATGCAGACAGAGCAGCCACCCCGTCGCATCGATCCTTGCCGAAGTATAGTAGACCCCGTGATCCAGGAACACATCTCCGTCCGCACGCATCAGGCTCTCCGCAGACTGCGCATCGATCTTCTCGCTCTGGATCAGGGATTCCGTGACCCCCTCCGGTGAAATGACATTTCCTTTGGCATCTACGAGGAAGGCATATGCCCCCTCACCGATATCCAGCTGTACGCTTTCTTCATAGATATCCCGGAGCAGGACATCGACACCAAGCACACCGTAGAAATTTCCATCACCGTCATAATACGGCGAAGAGCAGGTCACGGTCAGTCCGCGTCCGAACGAATCCAGATACACATCGGTATAGACCGTCTCCTGCTTTTCCGAACACTCCATATACCAGGGGATCTGCCAGAAATCATAGATAAAATCCGCAGGTGGCTTATCCTCCGGGCGGTCGTAACCCATCAGCAGGCCGTTCCGGTTGCCCCAGTAGACCGCCGCCACGTGGCTGGAAGGATCGCTCACCACGGGATAAAGAAGGTCCTCTACATTAGACTCCAGCGAGATCTCATCCATGTAATCCTCGATACGGATCTCCTCCGAACGGCGCAGGACCCCGACAAAATATTCACGGGCATCGCTCGACGTATCCCGGCTTTGCCAGCGGTCTCTCGGAATATGATTTTCCGGATGCGCATGAAGCTCGCTCAGGAAGCCGGCGTAAGCCATCGCATACTCCTTATATCCCAAAAGCTGCGCATTGATGATCCCGGCCTTGTTCGCCACGATCGATTTCAGGTTGGTCTCCGTTTCCCTTGCGAGTGCCGTGTCGCTCTGTTTCCGGATCGTCGACATGATCCCGACTCCGAGGACGCAGGTAAAGATCAGCGCCGACATGGAGATCGTGATAACGATCATATGCAGCCGTTTTCGTATGGAAACTCTTTTCTTTTCTTTCATCCCCTCTTAGCCTGTTTCCCGGTCTTTACTTGGTCTCCACCTCAAACCAGAACGTTACTCCCTCCGCTTCGTTCCGGACACCGTATTCCTGCCGGAGCGATTCCATGATCGCCTTTACGATCGACAGACCCAGTCCGCTTCCTCCGTATTCCCGGGTCCTCGCTTTATCTACTTTATAAAACTTTTCCCATACTTTCGGAAGACTCTCCTCCGGGATGGGATCCCCGGTATTAAAGACGCTGACCCGGATGTGTCCCTGCCGGTTCTCCGTCGTAACACGGATCAGTTTATCTTCCCCTTTACAGTAATGGATCGCGTTGGTCAGATAATTCCGTACCACTTCCTCGATCTGATACTCATCTGCCCATACATACTGTTCTTTCGGTGCCTCACACTCCACGCGGATCCCTGCACTCTCTGCCAGGACCGCAGTGGATTCCAGACAGTTCACGATGAGATCGCCGATATCAAAGCGCTCCATCTGCATCGCGTCGGTACCTGACTCCACCTGGTTCAGGGAGATCAGACGCTTGACCAGATGATTCATCTTGTGCGTTTCATCCATGATGACATCACAGTAGTCGTTCCGACTCTCCGGATCATCGATGATGCCTTCCTTCAGGCCTTCCGCGTACCCCTGGATCAGCGCGATCGGTGTTTTCAGTTCATGGGAAACATTGGCCAGGAACTCCGAACGGCGCTCATCCGCGCGCTCTCTTGCCGCCACATCGTTTCGCAGTTCAAGGTTCGCCGTCTTCAGGCTGCTGATGGTCTCCTCCAGACGTGCGGAAAGACGATTGATATTCTCGCCAAGCTCCGTGATCTCATTGTTCCAGCGGGGAGTGTATTTCTTTTCAAAGTTCAGCTCCGTCATCTGCTGGGAGATCTCCGTCAGCTCATTTATCGGCCGGGTGATCTTGCACGAGACGAGCATCGTCACGACACCCGCCAGAAGGATCGCCAGAAGTCCTACGCTGAGCAGCAGCACATTTGCGATATCTACGCTTTCGTTGATACTCTCGACCGCGGTCCGCAGCATAAAGAAACTATCTGCGTCCATGTTTCCCCACATGGACAGATATTCCGTCTGCGTCGCGGGATCACGCATGATCCCGAAAGTGGCCCCGTTCTCTTCCAGAATGATCTTGACCGGGTCGCTGTTCCGGGAAAAGATCGTATCCCTGAGCTGACGGTTAAACTGCTCCTCATCCACGATGGAGGTATATAGCGTATTCGAACTGGAATCCGTTATGATAAAACTGATATTTTTGATACTGCACAGCCGCCGCACTTCAAGGCCGAACTCCCTGTCTCCGAGTTTACCGCGCTCATAGCCATCCCGGATCACCCCGCAGACCTCCCGCAGCGCGTCCTGCTTCTGCTTCATGTATAAACGCGGCAAAAGAAATGCATTGGCAAACCAGCAGGCGACAACCGTCCCGCAGATCAGAAGGATAAATACGAAAGAGATCTGATTTTTCAGCGACCCCCGTTTCATCCGCTTTCCTTTGTATCAAACTTATATCCGAGCCCCCAGATCGTCCGGATCAGGTCGCCCTTTTCTCCGAGCTTGCTGCGGAGTTTTTTGACATGGGTATCGATCGTACGCGCATCTCCGAAATAGTCGTAATTCCAGACACTGTTTAAGATCTTTTCACGGGACAGCGCGATCCCTTCATTCTCCATAAAGAAAACGAGCAGTTCGAACTCTTTATACGAAAGATCGACCGGTTCTCCGTCCACGGTAACCGTATGAGCGGTCTTGTCCACGACGACTCCGCCTGCCTCCGTGCGTTCCTCGGAAGATACCCCGCCGGCCCTCCTGAGGATCGCCTCGACGCGGGCCACCAGGATCTTCGGGCTGAAGGGTTTGGAAATATATTCATCCACTCCGAGCTCAAAACCTTTCAGTTCATCCTGCTCTTCCGCGCGCGCTGTCAGCATGATCACGGGGACATTCGACGTCTGGCGGATCTCTTTGCATACCTGCCATCCGTCCATTTCAGGCATCATGACATCAAGTATGATCAGCGCGATCTCCGGATCATCGTAAAACTGCTTCAGGGCTTCCTTCCCATCCACCGCTTCCAGTACGGAATACCCGGCCCGGCTCAAAAAGTCGCGCTCGAGTTTTCGCATACGGCTTTCATCATCCACTACCAAGATCTTGATCGGTTCCATACCCATTATCCTTTCGCAGAGGGAAACTTTTACAGGATGATTTTAAAGCATAATTATGTCCGAATTGTGAAAAAGTCGACGGTTTCAGAGATTTTTATCGATCCCGAGTTCCCTCTCGCGTTCCCGCACCACACTTTCCCGTTCGGATAATTCTTCCTGCCAGCCGGCGTAACGGTTCTGCAGTGCCTTCTCGTAATTCAGGATGTTGGGACTGTCACTCAGCCCTGCGGCGACCAGCATCGCGATCAGAGCAACCGCAAGAAAAGCGATCACGATCGCAAGCGTCTGTGTCCGGGAGCGGTATCCGGCACGCTCTTTCTCTGTTTTTTTCAGTTGCGCCTCGGTCGCGGCCAGTGTTTTTTTATCCTCGCCCATCAGAAGGCCCGACGGGATCCCGGGAATCTCCTCCCCGATCTCTGCCTGTCTGGAAACCAGATAGTCACGGAGCTTGCAGAGAAAAACGAAACCTTCCGGCGTCTGGAACACCTGATTCTCCAGCGCTTTTTTATACAGGGCACAGATCACCTTCGGCTTGTCATAATTCATCTGACTCTCAAGCCTTGCGATCTTTTCCTGTTCGATCCGCCCCAGCTCGGCCGTGGCGTAATCGGGATAGGTGAAGTTTCCCTGCAGGATCGTCTTTTCTTCTTTGATTCCCGTGTTCATCCTTCTTTAACGCAAAACCGCCGCGAGGATCGCGACGGTTCTCCTGCGCATATTCTCCTTAAACGATCATTTCTTGTCCAGGACTTTTTTCAGCTCGTCCATGAAAGTATTGATATCCTTGAACTCACGATATACCGAAGCAAAACGCACGTATGCGACTGCCTCCAGGTTTTCCAGCTTACTCATGACGATCTCACCGATCACGGCGCTCGGTACTTCCTTCTCCTCGCGCTTGAATACCTCGGTCTCTACATCATCCACAAGTTTCGTGATCTGTTCGGCGCTGACAGGGCGCTTATGGCAGGCACGGAGCACACCGGCCTCGATCTTTTTACGGTCATAAGCCTCACGCTTGTCGTCTTTCTTGATCACGATCAGGGGGATCGTCTCCACCTTCTCATAGGTCGTAAAACGCTTATCGCATTCATCACAGACTCTTCTGCGACGGATCGAACTGTTGTCATCCGCCGGTCTGGAATCCACGACTCTGGTATTCTCATGTCCGCAGAAAGGGCACTTCATCTTTTTTTCCTCCGTTTGTCCCGCATTGTTCCGGGCACCGCCGGCCGCATCGGCAGCCGGCGGATCCCAACGGAAGAATTATACCAAATCGGATGCAGTTATGTCAACCACCGTTTGCGGTTTTTAACTGCCGGACCCGGATGAGATCTTCTCGTGTCTCGTTCCCACGTAACGGTCTTCCTTCCGGTTTAGCTTAAACGAACTGTCTATCAGATAGGCGGTTGCTTCCGTCTTGACGTGCGCCACCATCGAGGACTTTGCGGATCCCAGACCAATGGCTCCGACGATCAGTGCGATCACGATGGAAATGCCTCCCGCCGTAAGGAAATCCCCGAGTACAAACCAGAGGATAATGGCAGAGATCAAAAAGCCGATCGCCGCACACTTCATGAAATACGAAGTACATCTGCTCTTATCGATGGGGAGATCGCCGGTCACCTTGCCGGTCTGTCCGTTCATGGCGAAGGTATAGGTCTCACCGTTCCACTTCGTCGAAAGCATCCAGAGCGGGAGCAGGCAGTAGGTGATCTTTCCGTTGTTGATGCTGACATCGCAGGACTGGGTCTCCACGCTGTCATAGCCGGTGACCGTATCCCGCAGTTTATCTTTGACGCTGTTCTTGATACGCTCGTCCACGCGCGGCTTTACCGTGTTGGCATCCTCGTCGTATTTGCTTGCCACATAGCCGGACATATAAGCGGCATTGTATGCCGTGATCTTGCTATAATCATAAGGCTCGAGGGAATCCATATAGGAATCCTTCATCTCCTTGGATCCGTCCGCAGGTACCTTTTCAAAGCGCATGCTTCCGCTTCTGGTGACCGCGTAATCCTTGATCTCCTTCCATTCCTCTTCGCCCTTTTTGTAACGGCGCTCATGATGCGCCTTGTAGAAACCGTCGCCGCTGCCTTCACAGTCAAACAGCCAGAACGGAACATATACACCGGTGATCTCGTCGATCCGGCGATTCTTAAACTCCGGCGGAAGCAGTTTCTTGTCCGCATAGAACTTCTTCACCGCATCCTGCGCGGCATTCTTATCCACCGAGAACGGGATGATGCCGTCGGGCAGGTTCATTCCCTCAAAGGTATCCTTGATGACAAGCGGATTTCCGCAGTACGGGCACTCCGTCGCACCGACATTTTCCTCTGCCACCAGAAGTGCGCCGCAGGTGTTACATTCCATCTCCTTCATCCCGCCGGCTTCCATCTGCTGCGCCGCAGACTGCTGCCAGTTGGTTTCGGTTTCCTTGACCTGCTCATCCCCCGCAAACTCCGACATGTCAAAAGTGCTGTCGCAGTATTCGCAGGCCATCTTGTTCAGGTCGCCGCGGAATACCAGCGGTGCCCCGCAGTTCTTACATTTGTAATCATGATACCCGTTTTCCGCCATGCGTTTTTTCCTCCTCATTTTCTGCCCGTTCCGGGGCATACGTTTTTTGCATAACCGCTTTTCATGATACCACAGAAAGGGGCTTACTGCAAATGAAAAATCGGGCTCTGCCGTCCTTTTTCAGGCCGGCAGAGCCCGATCATTTTGCCTGCTTTCCCGCTTATTTTTTGATCAGCAGAGACTCTCCGGTCATCTCAGCCGGCTGAGGCAGATCCATGATCTGCAGGAGCGTCGGTGCGATATCGCAGAGACGTCCGCCCTCACGCAGCGTGTACGCCGGATCGTAGTTGTAAAGGATGAACGGAACCGGGTTCGTGGTATGTGCCGTATGCGGTGCACCGGTCTCGTAGTTGACCATCTGCTCGCAGTTGCCGTGGTCCGCACAGATAAAGAGGACACCATCCATCTTCTTTACCGCTTCCACTGCCGCGCCGACACACTCATCGATCCGCTCGACGGCCTTGACTGCGGCATCCAGCACGCCGGTGTGACCGACCATATCCGGATTTGCGAAGTTGATGATGATGACATCGTACTTTCCGGAAGTGATCTGCGCATCCAGCTTCTCGCTGACTTCCGGTGCACTCATCTCCGGCTGCAGATCGTAGGTTGCAACCGCCGGAGAGTTAACAAGGATACGGTCCTCACCCTTGTTCGGCTCTTCGATACCGCCGTTAAAGAAGAACGTGACATGCGCGTACTTCTCGGTCTCCGCGATACGAAGCTGCTTCAGGTTATTCTTTGCCAGATATTCGCCGAGCGTATTTACGATCTCCTCTTTCTTGAAGGCGACATACTTGTTCGGGATCGTCTCATCATAATCCTTAAAGCAGACATAGGTCAGTGGCATGAAGCCGTTCGCACGCTTTAAATACTTGATGCACTTCGTATCGGAAGCGTCTCCGCTCTGTGCCGCGATATCCTCATCCTTAAAGCAGAACGCTTTCGTGATCTCTCTCGCACGGTCCGGACGGAAGTTGAAGAAGATGACCGAATCGTTCGGTTTTACCAGGGAAAGCGCTTTGCCGCTCTCATCGGTGATCACGGTCGGGAGCACGAACTCATCGGTCACGCCGTCATCATAGGATTTCTGCATTGCCGCTACGGGATCCGTAGCTTTTACGCCCTCGCCGAGGACCAGGCTGTCGTACGCTTTCTGGATACGGTCCCAGTTGTTGTCACGGTCCATTGCATAGTAGCGTCCGGAAAGGGATGCGACCTTGCCGACGCCGATCTCTTTCGTCTTATCGACCAGCTCCTGCAGGTAATCTTTTCCGGATGCGGGCGGGGTATCACGTCCGTCAAAGAACGGATGCAGATAAACACGTTCAAAGCCTTCCTTTTTGCAAAGCTCCAGGATCGCGTACAGATGCGTGTTGTGGCTGTGTACGCCACCGTCGGAAAGCAGGCCCCAGACATGCAGATCGGAGTTGTTCTTTTTGCAGTTTTCGATCGCACGAAGGAGTTCCTCATTCTTAAAGAAAACGCCGTCCTCGATGTACTTCGTGATCAGCGTCAGATCCTGATAAATGATGCGGCCGGAGCCGATGTTCATATGACCGACCTCGGAGTTTCCCATCTGTCCGTCGGGAAGACCGACTGCCAGGCCCGATGCAAACCCCTTGACAAACGGGCATTCCGCCTCCAGCTTGTCCATGACCGGCGTTTTTGCGATGGCGATGGCATTTGCCTCGGGATTTTCGGAAATGCCGTAACCGTCGAGTACCATTAATACAACAGGTCTTTGTTTCATGTTTCTGTCTCCTTATATTTTGATAAATGTTGACTGTTCCTTTTGCGATACCGTTCTGCATTCGCGCACAACAGAGGTATTATAGCGCCTCCGGGCTCATTTCGCAATATAGCGGTTCTGTTTTTCATCGTAAACATAACCGATACTTCCCAGTTTCTCCGTGATCTCCTCCACGGATCCGCCGACGGCTGCCGCCAGCTCCTCCGGCGACTCATAATGATCCCGCAGCTGGGTATTTACATAACTGAGCAGAATGACCGGATCTTTGGGCATAATTTTTCTCCTTTTTCAGATCGGTGTTTGACACGACTAACATTTTATTACAGCTTTCCGGGAAAAGCAAGCGTGTAGACAGTAAAAATGACAGTTCACACTGTCATTTTCAGAGAAGGTATTTCTTTAATGGGGTTATAGCAAAAAACTATAAAATGTATTGGGGGTTACAAGTGTATTATAGCAAAGCCCCGCAAAATGTCTATTCTCAAAACTCACAAATAATACAATACTTTACATTTATCTTTGGTCAAATTACACAAGGTTTCCTTATCTCTTGAAAAGATTCTCGAATTCCTCGCGCGAGATCCGCTCTTTCTTCAGCAAAAGATCCGCGCTGGCATGCAGGATATCCATGTGTTCCTCGATGAGACGTTTCGCCTCCGCGTAGCACTCATCAATGATCCTCTTGACCTCTGAATCAATTTCCGAAGCCTTCATCTCACTCGTCGTCTTGGCATGCGCGAGATCCCGTCCGATAAAGACCTCCTCGTTCTCATCCGACTCATAATTGATCATTCCGAGCGAGGACATGCCGTAACGCGTGACCATATTGCGCGCGGTCTTCGTCACCGATTTGATGTCCGCCGAAGCACCCGTCGTCACATCGCCGAAGATCAGCTCCTCCGCGATCCGTCCGCCCAGCGTCACCATGATATCCTGGCGCAGCTGCTCTTTCGTGCGGTACATCTCATCTTTCTCCGGCAGCGGCATGGTGTATCCCGCCGCACCGATCCCCGTAGGGATGATGGAAACAGTATAGACCGGAGCGGAAAGCGGCAGTATATGCATCAGTATCGCATGTCCGGACTCATGATAAGCCGTGATCCGCTTCTCCTTATCGGAAATGACACGGCTCTTCTTCTCCGTTCCCATGCCTACCTTGATGAATGACCGCTTCACATCTTCCGCATTGATATACGCACGATCCTCTCTCGCTGCCCGGATCGCCGCCTCGTTCAGGAGGTTCTCCAGATCCGCCCCCGTAAAGCCGGCCGTCGTCTGGGCGATCTCCGGCAGGTCGACATCCGAACCGAGAGGCTTGTTTTTCGCATGTACCCCGAGGATCTCCTCTCTGCCGCGCACATCCGGGACATTGACCGTGATCTTACGGTCAAATCGTCCGGGACGGAGGATCGCAGGATCCAGGATATCCACGCGGTTCGTCGCCGCCATCACGATGATCCCTTCATTGACGCCGAATCCGTCCATCTCTACCAGGAGCTGGTTTAAGGTCTGTTCTCTTTCATCATGTCCGCCGCCCATTCCGGTGCCTCTTCGTCTCGCTACGGCATCGATCTCATCGATAAAGATGATGCAGGGCGCATTTTTCTTCGCTTCACTGAAAAGGTCACGAACACGCGATGCACCGACACCGACAAACATCTCCACAAAATCGGAACCCGAGATGGAGAAAAACGGCACCTTCGCCTCGCCGGCAACTGCCTTGGCAAGCAGCGTCTTACCGGTACCGGGACGTCCCTCCAGCAGCACACCTTTCGGGATACGTGCTCCGACACGGGTATATTTCTCCGGATCCTTCAGGAAATCCACCAGTTCATCCAGGTCTTCCTTTTCCTCCCGGAGACCGGCCACATCCGCAAACGTAGTCTGGCAGTCCGTGATCATCTGTGCACGGCTTCTTCCGAAATTGAGCATGCGCGCACTCGCACCGCCGCCTCCTCCCTGGCCCACACCGGCGGAACCGGTATAGAGGAAAACGAATACGATCAGCACCACCAGTGACGGAAGCACATACATCAGAAACCAGTGTTCCTCCGGCACATTCCGTACCAGCGTCCGGATCTGCTTTTCGGCAGCGTACTGTTCGATCACCTTCACGTCGGTCACAAAAAGCTGCATCGTACTTTCATCCTGCAGCGTCGCATATACGGTACCCGTCGGCACTTCTTTGTTCTGCGCGATCACGATCTGTGTGACCGATCCGTTATCCATAACGGCGTACAGATCCTCTTTGGTATAATTGCTGCCCGGCTTCGTGGATACACTGATCCAGATCGCCACACCAAGCAGGATCACGATGATGAGAAATGTAAATGAAAAACCCTGTTTTTTCAAATCTTAATGCTCCTTACTCTATCACTCCGATATACGGGAGATTCCGGTATTTCTGCGCATAATCCAGACCGTAGCCTACGATGAAACGGTCCGGTACTTCGAATCCGGTATAGTCCACCTTTACTTCATGGGTCCTGCGGGAAGGCTTATCCAGCAGGGTACATAGCGCGAGGCTTGCCGGATTCCGGTCCTTCAGCATTGCCATCAGATAAGACAGTGTCCGTCCGCTGTCTACGATATCCTCGATGACCATGATGTCACGTCCTTCGATGCTCTCATCCAGATCCTTTACGATCTTTACGACCCCGCTGGAGCTTTTCTCATTTCCGTAGCTCGAGACCGACATAAAGTCCATCGTTACCGGTACGGTGATCCGTTTCGCCAGCTCCGTCGTAAAAAACACGCTGCCCTTCAGCACGCTGACCAGATGCAGCGCCCGTCCTTCATACGCTTTGCTGATCTCGGCGCCGAGCTCGCGGATGCGGGCATCCAGCTTTTCTTCCGGGATCATGATCTCAATCCTGTCTGCCATAACCGTCTCCTGTATCTTAAGTTTCTTTCGGAAAACAAGGAAGAGTATAGCACAATTTCCACGCTCTTACAACAAAAACTGCCCGATCTTCCGACCGGGCAGTTTGAAGTAACTCTTTAAAACGCAGGACCTGGTTTAGTTATCCAGCATCTCGTTGAAGAGATCCATGAAGTCCGCATCCTTCCATCCGTCGACCAGCTCCGGATAGATCTCGAGCGTTACATAATCGGTGTATCCGTCCGCTTCATACGCGAAGAAGATCTGAACCATGTCGTACTCATCATACTGGTTGTTCGGATCATGACGATCTGCGATGTAAACGGTCTCGCCGTTATACGTACCGAGCTCACGGATATCCATCGTGAAGCCGTCTTCCGCATTTCCGTTCGTAACAAAATCCCACTCAGCGTACGGCATATCGGAATAGATCGTGATGTACTTACCGTCCACATCATCAGAATCCATGAAGATCGTTGCGCCGCTGCCGTTCTCCGTATCCAGCGTGTAGCCGTCGGGAACCTTGAAGACCTCGATGATGCTCTGCGTGGACTTGCTCCACAGGTTAACGCTTCCGTCGGAATTCTCATCCGGATAAGCGGGAACCGCATCGCTGGTGGTGGTACCGCCCGGGTTGTTATTGCCGCTGTCGCTGTTGTTCGTAGCCTCTACGGTGCAGTATGCCGGCTCATAGCCGTCTGCTTCCACCGTTACGGTAACAGTGCCCTCGCCGTATGCGGAAAGCCAGATGCTGCCGTCCTCGCTGGGATATGCGGAAGCATACAGGACATCCGGATCGGAGCTCGTAACAGTAACATTCGCACCGGTCATATCATCCCAGTTCGTGATGTAGAGATATGCATCGTAGTCGGAATAATCCACCGTCATATCATAGGAAGAAAGCTCGATCGCTCCGCCGGACGTCGGCTGAGGCTCCATGTCGCCCTCGACCGTGATCTTGATCGTCAGATCCTCACACTCTTTTGCCGTAAAGGTGACCGTCGTCTTACCCTCGGAAACACCCGTTACGATGTAGACACCCTTGCCGTCCTCTTCCACCGTAGCGATATCCTCATCCTCTACCTCGAACTTCAGCTTGTTTAAATCCTTGTAGTTCTCGATCTCGATCTCTTTTTCCTCATCGACACCGACCTTGACCTTGCTTACGGAAGCCTCGATCTCAGCGCCATCCTCTTCTTCTTCCTTATCTTTGTTACCGAAAGGAAGCGAGCATGCACTCAGGCTGCCTACGAGAGCACAGCTCATGAGAAGTGCCAGCGCTTTTTTCATGATATGCTTTTTCATAATTCTCCTCCTTTATTAGCATAGTTGTGGTAAACCAACGCGGTCATTATACTCCTATCCCGCATGCTTTGCAAGTTTTTTTACGGGAGGCCGTTTTCGCTCACGCCCTTCTTATAATACGGCGACGTTCCGGCTGCATAAACCTCCACATACTCCCGACGTTTCACTGCAGTCATGCGGTAGGGCAGATCCAGCCGTTTCCCGGTCTCCAGCGTAAAGATCCCCTTCAGGTCCCGGATATGCACGGCGCTGATATCACGCATCCGTCCGCAGAGCCTCTCCATTACCGTAAAGAGCACCCGCTCCTGCAAACAGGGGTGCAGCGAAAGAAAACCGTCCACCCGGACCGTTACGCGCGAAAGCCCCTGTGCCGTGCCGGATCCCTCCTCCCGGGAAGGATACTCCGTAACACACGCCACATAAGCCGTCTCCGCCTGCGAACGGATATAATCCTCGGCGGACAGAAGCTGTCCGGCGGCCGCAGCGATGTGTGCCGCTGCCTGCGCATTGATCTTCACCGCCTCCGGCAGGATATGATGGCGGATGCAGTTCCTGGCATAATCATCACTTTCGTTGGACGCGTCCGTACAGTATCTAACGCCCCGCTTTGCCAGCTCCTCCTCGATCTCGGCTCTTGCGACCGCCAGCAGCGGGCGGATCCGCCGGCCGCTTTTCGCACGCATGCCGGGAAGGCCCTTTAATCCCGTTCCGCGAAACAACCGGTAGAGTACAGTTTCTGCCTGATCATCCCGGGTATGTGCCACGGCGATCTTCGTCGCACCGATCCCGTCCGCGCAGCGCTCGAACTCCGCATAGCGCAGATCCCTGGCTGCTTCCTCGATCGAAAGATGTTCCGAGCGTGCGTACGACTCCACATCGATGCGCACGGTATGAAACTCCGCACCGTAGCGCTCCGACAGTTCCTTTACGTAGGCGGCCTCCTCCGCAGCCTCTTCGCGAAGGCCGTGATCCACACAGATCGTGTGCAGTTTCAGATCATAAGCATCACGCAGACCGCAGAGCAATAAAAAAAGGCAGACCGAATCGGCGCCTCCCGAGACTCCGATCAGCACGGTGTCTCCCGCTGAGAGCAATCCGTTTTGCCTGCTGTACTCTTCTACCCTCTCCTGCAGATTCATCTGTTAATCCGGCTGAAAGATGATCTCGCCGTCATAAACGTATCCCAGCACGTCTTTTGCGACTTCCTCTGCATATTTCTTCGTGTGGGTATATACCTCGAACTCCTGGAGTTCCTGCGTACGCGCCTCCTCCGCTTCCAGCTTGTCGCGGGTCTGGGCGATCTGACGGTCCAGGTTTTCCTTATCCTTCCGAAGCGATGCCCCTTTATATGCGAAAAGAGCGCCAAAAACCGCGACGACCAGGATACACGTCACATAGGTCAGCTTTTTCGGTCTTCTCGGTTTTCGAAATGCCACATGTCGTTTCATAGTTAACATAATCTTACACCAGTGGATTCCTTCCGTCAAGCCGGAACTTACAGGTTTTCGTACATGTTCTCCGCATCTTCCTTTCGCACCGTCTCCTGTACGGAAAGGATCCGGACCTTCATCTCCCGGTTTCCGAAGGAGATCACGAGCTCGTCACCGGCTTTTACCTCGGCGGAAGCTTTGGCCACGCGGCCGTTGATCGTGACCCGGCCCGCATCACAGGCTTCGTTTGCCACGGTACGGCGCTTGATGAGACGGCTGATCTTCAGATATTTATCCAGACGCATTTATCTTTTCCTCCCGATCATCCCCGGATCATTCCGGTGATAAAGAAAACCGGAGGTACATCTGCTGCACCTCCGGCCGTTTCCGTTACTCTTTCAAAAGACCAATCGCAGATTAGTTCAGAGCATCCTTGAATGCCTTACCTGCCTTGAACTTCGGAGCCTTGGAAGCAGCGATCTTCATCGTAGCGCCGGTCTGCGGATTGCGACCCGTGCGAGCGCTTCTCTTGGTTACTTCGAACGTGCCAAAGCCAACAAGCTGAACCTTGCCACCCTTCTTAAGCTCTTTTGCTACAACGTCCGTAAACGCGTTTACCGTAGCTTCAGCGTCCTTCTTGGAAAGACCAGCCTTATCTGCGATTGCTGCTACTAATTCCGTCTTGTTCATTTCTTTCTTCCCTCCTAGATATTGTGGTTATCATAGCCCTTTACGACTACATCAACCTTTATACCTATTTTTCCTGTTTTTGTCAACACTTTCCTGTGATAAATGACAAAAATGTTTATTTTATGCGCTTTTTACAGATATTTTCGTCAAGTTTACCGATGACAAATCCCGAAAAATGTGATAGCACTAGGAGATCGGTAAAAGCTCCGAGAACGAATAAGTCGAATCTTTCCGCTCCGAATCCACCTCGATCGTATAACTGCGGGTCTGGAAACCGTTCTTGCGCAGTGTGATCACATAGTTTCCCGCACTCTTGGGGAAGCTGACCGGACAGATCCCGAGATAGGTCCCGTCTTTGTACACCTCCACTCCCTCCGGTGCATCGATGTAGACACGGTACTGCCCCGTCGTCACGGCATCGGACGGATCGGCATTGGTACTGTTTGCCGATGCACTGTTCTCCGAAGCGCTGTTGCCGGACGCCCCGTTATCGGAGGTACCGTTTCCGGATGCACTGTTATCCGAGACTGCGTCCGTGCGGTTTTCGGAAACCGTCGGATTTTCCTGTGCGGTATCATTTTCTGAAACGGAAGGCTGCGGCCGGTTCTCGGACACCGTAGGTTCCGGCGTTTCCGTGCCGTTCTCCGATACGGATGCCGCGCTGCCGTCTTTCTCCAGGACGATATTCAGATTGGCAAGATCCTGTGCAACACGTATGTAGCGGCTTAAAGTCTCGTATCCGTCAGCCGTTACCACCATCTGATGGATCCCGTAGGACAGCTCCTGTTCCTCCGAGCTGTCGATCACTTCGCCGTCGATATAGATGCGCGCATTTTCCGGAACTGTCGTAAACACGATCCTGCCGTACTGCGGCTCGCTGACCCAGACCGACGCATCGAGCGTTACTTCTTCTCCCCTGGCGAGACGGATCTCTTCGGTCCCTACGGACCCCCGCCTGGATACCGTCACGACATGCTCTCCCTCCGGTACAGGGATCAGCATCTCCCTGGCCACCTGCTGCACGATATCATCATCTACCTGGATCCAGCCGCCTTTGAAGAACTCGGCATTTTCCAGCCGAAGGTATCCGTGCCCGCGCTCCACGTAGATCCCGTAGATCGTATGAGAAATCCCGGTCACGCGAAGGACATCCACCGGATTCAGGTCGATCAGTTCACACGGACCGTCCTGGGTGATCACTGCCGCATGGTTATCCAGCGTATAACTCTCGCCGTACATCGTAAACTCCCGTCCGTTCGGCAGAAGCTCGTAATCACCGACACTTTCTCCTACAAAGGCATCCGGCGTGATCTGCAGGGAATTCAGCCGTTTGCGTGCCCGCATAAAAGTCACGTCCACGATACTGCCCGGAAGGACCTGCTGCAGGGAAAGCGCCTGCCCGTACTTATCCGTGTAGGTCGTCGCTCCGTCGTAATTCAGCGTATAGTTTCTTCCCAGCTCGATGTTTCGGAACGTGATCTGCGAAGCCGAAACATTCTTGCTGATCACAACCGCCGTGTCCACGGAATCATAGTTCCCGGGCGCTGCCGGGAGAAATCCCGTCTGTTCATACCCGTTTCCGGAAACCGTCTGTGCCGGCTCACCCCGAACTGCCCACAGGCACTCACGGCCAGCATGGCCAGGAGACAGAGCAGGGAAACCACCGGTCTTTTTTTCCTTTTCTCCGTACTGTTTCTCATGATCCTTCCCGCTTCATTACATAAGTATCCAGTAAGTATCCTTTTTCATTGTGTTCCGGCGTCCCGAGGACATCCTCCAGCATCCGGTTTAGGAGCTCTCCCATACCGGGTCCCGGCCTGACTCCCGCCGCGATCAGATCCTTCCCGCTGACCGCGAGGTCTTTCAGGGAAGTACAGTCTCCCTCCGCACGGATCTTCCGGAAGCTCTCCTCCTGCGCATCGATCAGTGCGAGTTTGGCTTCGCGTTCATACATGCTCTGCCCCAGCACATCCGCACGGGTCAGGAAAAAAATCATCGGAAAATATTTCTCTCCGGTCCTGCTGATCGCACGGCGCATCGACTCCGGCGCAGGATCCCAGCGGCTGTCATGCACGCGGATCAGTGTCACGACCGTTTCGATCGTCTCATTATCATAACGAAGACGGCGCAGGATCGTTTCCGCCATCCCGGCTCCCTTCGCGGGATGACCTTTAAAGTGTGCCGTTCCGTCCCCGTCCATCGTCTTGCAGACGGGCTTTGCCACATCATGGAGCAGGAGCGCCAGCCGCAGGTTCTTCAATACCGTACGGTACTCCCCCTCCGGATAGGTTTCTTTCAGTTTCTCCGTATCCATCGCGCGGATCGTCTGCAGCGTATGCTCCCCCACGTTGTAGCAGTGATGCGGTGTTTCCTGCTCCGTCTGCATCATGGCATCCCACTCCGGCAGGAAGAACTCCGTCAGGCCGCTTTCGTAAAAGAAACGAAAATCGTCCGGCCTTTCACTGAGAAGCAGTTTCTCCATTTCCACACGGATCCGCTCCGCGCTCACGTGACGGATATTTTCATGCATCCTGCAGAGCGCCTCCCAGGTCTTACTCTCGATCGTTCCCTTCAGCTGGGCGGCAAAGCGGATCGCACGCATCATACGGAGAGCATCCTCCGAAAAGCGTTCCCCGGGATCCCCGACCGCACGGATGATGCGCTCTTTGAGATCCTCCTGCCCGTGATAAAGATCGACCAGCCCTTTCTGCGGATGATACGCCATCGCATTGACCGTAAAATCACGGCGCCGCAGATCCTCCGCGAGTTCCGTGGTAAAGCTCACCTCTTTCGGATGTCTGGCATCTTCATAGATCCCGTCGATCCGGTAGGTAGTGACCTCGTAAGCCGTCGTACGTGAATCCTCCCGCTGCAGCACCGTTACCGTTCCGTGCTGCAGACCCGTGTCGACGGTATGATGAAAGATCTGCTTGATCTCCTCCGGTCTGGCTGAAGTCGTGATATCCCAATCCGCGGGAACCTGCCCGAGCAGGCAGTCCCTGACGCAGCCACCGACGATATAGGCTTCGTATCCTGCCTCATCCAGCCGCTTGAGTATGTTCCGTGCTCCTGCCGGAATCTTTTCAAAACCTGTTCCGGTCATATCACCCTATCCCCGGAATGCGTTCAGCGCATCGATCACGCGCTGCTGTTCCTCTTCGGTGATCCCGTTATAGATCGGAATGGAAAGCACCGTATCGGCCAGTTCCTCCGTAAAAGGAAGATCTCCTTTTTTATGTCCCAGATATGCATAGGCCTCCGACAGATGCGGCGGGATCGGATAATGAATGATCGTATCGATCCCCTGCTCTTTCAGATAAGAAGCAAGCTCATCTCTTGAACCACACCGGATCACATACTGATGGTACACATGCTCCGCACCTTCCGCGATCTCCGGCGTTTCGATCCGCTCATTCGCGATCCCCTGATCATAGCGCTTTGCGATCTCTTTTCTTTCTTCGGTCAGTTCCTTCATATGAGTAAGACGCACCCGGAGAAGTGCGGCCTGCAGCTCGTCGAGTCTGGAGTTCATCCCCACTTCCTCAAAATGATAGCGCACGCTGCTTCCATAATTACGCAATCTGCGGATCCGGTCCCGGTACTCCTCGCTGTCCGTGACGATCGCGCCGGCATCTCCGAACGCTCCCAGATTCTTGGACGGATAAAAGGAAAAGCACCCGATATCTCCCCAGGTACCGCTCATCTTTTCTCCCCAGTGTGCTCCGTGCGACTGCGCACAATCCTCGATCAGCTTCAGTCCGTGCCGGTCACAGATCTCCCGGATCCGGTCCATGGGCGCCGTCTGCCCGTAAAGATGTACGACCATGACCGCTTTCGTACGGGGGGTGATCGCTTTTTCGATCGCATCCGCATCGATCCGGTGATAACGGTCCGGCTCCACAAAGACCGGCGTCCCTCCGGGGATCGTGATCCCCATGACCGAAGCGATATAGGTGTTCGCCTGCACGATGACCTCATCCCCGCTGCCGATCCCGATCGCACGGCAGGCCATGGTCAGGGCATCCAGACCGTTTCCGACACCTACCGCATATTTTGCGCCGGTGTACGCGGCGTATTCCTTTTCGAACGCTTCCACTTCTTTCCCGAGGATATACCAGCCGGAACGGAGCGCGCGGAGCGCTGCCTCCTCATACTCGGCCTGATAGCGGTAATATCCGCGGTCCATACGGTTTGTCATGATCCGTTCCATACGGACACCTCCTTCTGCAAAATCTCATTGTAACAAAAACCGACGGCCAAAACAAGCCGTCGGTCCCGTCGTTTCTCATATTCTCCTGATCCGTCCGGACTCAGTCGATGTCCACTCCCTGCTCGCGGATGAAATCCATGACATCTCCGACCGTATGGATCTTCTCCAGATCTTCGTCCTCCAGTTTGATCCCGTACTCTTCTTCCACTGCCATCGTCAGCTCCAGAAGTTCGATCGAATCCGCACGCAGATCCTCTTTAAAGTCTGTATTTTCCGTGATATTGGTTGTCTCCGGAAGATGTAACTGCTCTCTGATCATATCTGCGATTTTCTCAAGCATTTGTATGTTCTCCTTTGTCTGTTTCGGATAGATTCCTGCAATCGCATTGCAACTCAAGAATATATCAGACGATCCTTTTTTGTCAACCATGAGTTTTTTATGGATTTTTCCTTTGATTTCTGCTATATTGATGCGAGGGAGAGATAAACTATGAAAACACATACCAGATCACTTATCGCATTTCTTTTGGTGTTCACGATCCTGACGGGCTGCGGAAATGCTGCCGGTGCACCCGGAAACACTCCCGTCACCGAAGCTGCAAGCGGCGCGAATGACGTCAATTTTTCCGCGCAGGATCCCGTCACTTCGGCGGACAGCGGTTCAACGGCCGGCGCAGCCGGTTCCCTCGGCGAAGATCACGATTCCGACGCGGACAGCGTATCGGAAAATGATGCCAGCGCTTCGGAAAATGCCGTCAGCGAAAACAGCGTATCCGAAAACGTGCACGTCCGTGTCATTCCGGAGAACTTCACACCCGAGCTTATGACGTTCGGTCCGATCGAGACCATGTCCGATGTCAAGGAGCTTGATATTTCCAATATCAATGTCACGGATATCGATATGGATACCCTGATCGACTCGCTGCCCTATCTGGAGCGTCTTACGATGATCCATTGCGGACTGGATAACGACGGATATGCACAGCTGCAGGACCGCCATCCCGAGACACGCATCATCTGGGAGATCGTAACCTACAACCGTCAGTGGCGCATCCGTACCGACGCGGTCGCTTTTTCCACCTTTAAAAATACGGGCGAACAGTTCGTCTTCCTAAGCCGCGACGCATATTACTTAAGATACTGCACGGATCTGGTCGCACTCGACCTCGGACACAACTATGTCTCCGACCTGTCCTTCCTGCAGTACCTTCCGAATCTGAAGATCCTGATCCTCGTAGACAACTGGCGCTTCCTTGATGACGGAGGAGAGACCAGGATCTGCGACATCTCCGATCTGAAATACTGTACGAAACTCCGCTATCTCGAGATCTTCTGCAACAAGATCGAGGACATTTCCGCGATCGCAAATCTGACCGAGCTGGAGGATCTGAACATCAGTTATAACCCCATCAGCAGCAGCGAAGCACTGCGCAATCTGCCGAACCTGAAGCGTCTGTGGATGGAGCGCACGGACATTCCGTACGAAGAGTTTGAAGAGCTGCAGGCCCTTTACCCGGATGTGGAAATGGTCTACTACGGACAGGGCTCCGTCGACCAGGGGTGGAGAAGCGGTGAACGCTACAATGCGATGCGTCGCATGGTACGCAATAATATCGTAGATCCTCTCTACATGGATCCTTCGGAATTGGAGGACACGGAGGAAAGCACTTCGGATCCCGCGCCGGCTTCCGCGACTCCTGCCGTAACAACGGAGCCTGCGCCGGCAGATCCTGCACCTGCAGTTACAACGGAACCCGTACCCGATCCCGTGACACCGGTCGATCCGGTAGTCACCGATCCCATAGAACCGTCACCGGATCCTACCGTCGTTCCGGAAACCGTTACCACGGATCCCGCCACGGTCGTACCGGATACACAGCCCGCGATCGACTAAGATTCCCGGATCGAATACACAGCGCCCCTGCCGGTGACCAGCCCCTCGATCTCCATCTGCATGAGTTCCACGAGGAGTTCCTGGATCGCAGGGCGCTTTTCTTTTATCTCCGCATACATCTCTTCCGCGGTCATCGGATGTTTCCGGAGCAGCTTCCAGATCGAGGGACGGATCCCCTCCTGCCAGACGGCCGGCATCTTCGTTAACTGTCCGTTCCCACGCCCGCTGTGACGAGTGCCTTCCCCGATCCCCAGTGCAAAGAGGACATCCTCCGCACAGGTCGCCACTCCCGCACCGTCACGCACCAGCCGGTTGCAGCCGGCACTGAGCGCTTCTTCGATCCTCCCGGGCACGGCATAAACCTCCCGACCCTGTTCCAGTGCAAAATTGACCGTGATCAACGTTCCGCTCTTTTCCCGCGCCTCGACTACCAGTACCAGATCGGCCAGTGCACTGATGATCCGGTTCCTCCTGGGAAAGTTCTGCGCAATCGCCGGTGTCCCGGGCAGATACTCACTGATCACGCCGCCGTGTTCCGAGAGTTTCTCATACAGGATACGGTTGCCCCGCGGATACACCACATCCACGCCGCTTCCCAAGATCGCATAGCTGGATCCCCCCGCCGTCACGCAGGCTTCCTGCGCCAGCCCGTCGACACCGACCGCCATACCGCTGACCACCTCGACGCCCTTTGCGCCAAGCTCTCTTCCGAAATACGCGGCGCAGCGCCTTCCGTAATCACTGCAGTTCCTCGCACCGATGATGGCCACCCGCCGCTTGTGCGGATCCGGCAAAGCCCCTTTGTAATACAGAAGATACGGAGGGTCAGGCAGTTCCTTCAACCGCAGGGGATACTCCTCCTCCTCGATGCAGACAGTCCGGATCCCCTTTTTTTCCAGTTCTCCGGAGAGGGAGAGCGGGCGCACACGCCGGCGGACGTTCCGGATCTCATCCTTCTGCTCCGTCGTCAGATAAGAAAGATGCTGCAGGGTTTTTTCCGGAAGTTCCAGGATCTCTTTCGCACAGCCAAAGTCATTCAGCAATAGGCGAACCTGTCCCGGCATACAGGCATAGAGTTCCGCCAGGAAAAGCCGGCTGTCACGTTCATTCATAATGCACCTCCGCCGTGCCAGTACCGGTCCTCGATCCCCCGGTAACAAAGTGCTTCATTCAGATGTTTGGTCTCTATGGCTTCCGATTCATCCAGATCCGCGATCGTTCTCGAGACGCGCAGCAGCCGGTGATAGGAACGAAGACTCAGGTTCATATGCTCATAGGCTTCATTCAGGAAACGTTCGTCCTCCGGTTTCAGACGGATATACTTTTCGATCTCCTTCACGCCCATCTGTGCATTAAACATCAGTCCCGTTCCCGCAAAGCGCTTCTCCTGCATTCTCCTTGCCCGTATCACCTGCTCCCGCATCATCGCACTTCCGACGTCGGATCTGCCTCCGTGTTTTTTCTTCAAAGCTTCCGGCTTCAGCCGCCCCATCTCGATACAAAGATCGATACGGTCCAGCAGCGGACCGGACAGTCTTCCGAGATAACGCTTTACCTGCTCCTGCGTACAGCTGCAGCGCTCGGGATCCGGATAGTTTCCGCAGGGGCAGGGATTGATCGCCATGACCAGCATGAACTCTGCCGGAAATTCGTAATTCGCACAGGCTCTCGCGATCATGATCTTCTTCTCTTCGAGAGGCTGTCGGAGCACCTCCAGCGAGGATGATGAAAAATGCACCGCCTCATCCAGGAAAAGCACACCCTTATGGGCTCGGCTGATCAGACCCGGCATCGGGATCCTCCCGCCTCCCGCCAGAGACTGCAGAGTCGCAGTATGATGCGGAGCGATGAACGGCCGCTCCGACAGCAGCGCTTCTTTTTCATGCAGGAGCCCCGCCACACTGTAGATCTTGGAAACCTCCAGCTGCTCCTCCTTTCGCATGGGCGGCAGTATCCCCGGAAGACGTTTGGCCGCCATCGTCTTGCCGGCTCCCGGGGATCCGATCATCAGGAGATTATGAAAGCCTGCTGCCGCGATCACCATTGCACGTTTCATCCCCTCCTGCCCGCAGATCTCGTCATAATCCGGGATACTCTCACGCTTTTCTTCTCCCGGCTCCTCTGCACTTTCCTCCCGCACCGACAGCGCCCCCTGCTCCAGATCGTTCAGCAGCTCTTCCAGTGCATCATAGCCGCAGACCTCCACCCCGCCGACGACTGCGCCCTCCCTGCGGTTGCAGCCCGGCAGGATGCAGCGCCGCATTCCGTGCTCCTTGGCTGCGATCACCATCGGGAGTACCCCGCGTACCGCCTTGATCTCTCCGTTTAATCCCAGCTCTCCTGCAATAAACGTGTCTTCCAGCACGTCGTCGCCGATCCTTCCCGCTGCTGCCAGAAGCCCGATCGCGATCGGAAGGTCATAGGCTGTACCCTCTTTCTGCAAAGCCGCCGGTGCCAGGTTGATCGTGATCCGTTTCGGAGGCATCGTGATCCCGATATTCTTCAATGCTACCCTCACACGTTTTTCCGCTTCCCTCACTTCCCCGGACAGTTTCCCCACCATCTCCGTCTGCGGCAGCCCGTTGGAAACATCCACTTCAACCGTTACGATCCGGCATTCCACGCCAAGGATCGCTCCGGTCACCACTTTCGTAACCATACCTTCTCCTTTCCCTCACGCAAAAAACACCGCTGCTGTTTCCGTTTTTGGAAATCCCGGAGTGCAGATCAACACTCCCGGTACGATCCGTTTTAGGACCGTGTCGCTACTGACTACGACAATATCAGTAATACCATTTTTTCAAAAAACTGTCAACAAAAAACTCCCGGCGGATGGCGTAAAGGAATCGTCAGTTGATGAAAATGAGATTGGTCCGAGGTCAGATCCTTTCTGACCAAGATTTGCCTTCATCTTACATCTCATCCGGGATCTCGTCAAATATTGCCGAT
>Ga0247610_10000737_pt1 | contig 44260 bp, 31 predicted proteins | sample 174DNAGHGhighgp2_FD_193483 | JGI IMG/M metagenome (GOLD analysis project Ga0247610, IMG submission 193483) | Sheep rumen microbial communities from Palmerston North, Manawatu-Wanganui, New Zealand - 1742 DNA GHGhigh gp2 | ecosystem: Host-associated > Mammals > Digestive system > Stomach > Rumen...
TTCTTCGTTTGAGCGGTGGTGACATGAGTTTCACGGCAGCACTCTGCTATGATTTTGAGGTCTATAGCGAAGCGCAACATCGTTGGTTGGAAGTTTCGAGTACGTCTAATTTCGACACCTATCAGGCCAACCGTTTGAAATGCCGTTACCGTCGCGCGGAGGACAAGAAAGTGACTCTTTGCCACACGTTGAACGGTTCAGCGCTGGCTTTGCCGCGCATCGTAGCGGCTTTGTTGGAGAACAATCAATGCGAGGAAGGCATTCGTATTCCGAAAGCATTGCAACCGTTCTTCGGCGATGATATGATTCGTTAAAAAACATGGTAAAGCGTTGGTTGATCATCTGCGGTGTGCTGTTATCTTTGATAGCCTCAGCACAAGAGCGTATTGAATTGCTACCGTTCGGGGATTTTGAAACCTGGACGGTGCGATACATTAAGGAATCCGCTATCCTCGGAGGCAAAACCAAGACTTTGTACATGATCGCCGAAACAGACACCATCTACAGCAACAAACCATTCGTTCCTTCTTCCGCTTCGCCTTGGGGCAGCGGAAACGCACATGCTCGTGCGTTAGGCGTGGACAAAGTCTCCGTTTCCGTTCATCCGGAGCGAAGAGACCACGGCTGGTGTTGCCGCATGGAGAGTCGTCTGGAGACGGTCAAAGCGGCAGGAATGAATCTGAAAGTACTGGCAACAGGCAGTATTTATACAGGACGTTTGACAGACCCGGTGGGATTACAGCATAGTTCCGATCCCAACTCCGCGATTGACATGGGAATACCATTCACCGGAAGACCCAAAGCATTGATGCTGGATATCAAGGCTCATATTCAGGAAGATCAGCCGATTGTGTTTGCCAATGCGAGCAAAAAAGTAAAGACCTTGGGCGGACATGACGAAGCACAGGTGGTACTCATTCTGCAACACCGCTGGGAAGAGAACGGACATGTATATGCCTATCGTGTGGGAACAGCGTCGGAGCATTTCAGCAAATCCACTGAGGGATGGTTGAACAATCATCGTATTCCTGTTCGTTACGGAGACATTACGCAACGGGCGGACTACAAGCCCTGGGAGGCGCTTATCAACTGCCGTCAAAAAACGCGAAACAGTTCCGGTAAGATGGTGTTTATCGAGGAGATAGGATGGCGAGAGGATGTAACTCCCACGCACATGATCATTCAAGTGGCTGCCGGTTGTCAAAAACCGTTCACCGGCTGTCCGGGAAACGTAGTATGGTGTGATAATATACGGTTAGTATATTAATCCGGCACACATGGCAAGAAAGATGACATTCGTATAAGCGGATGTCATTTTTTAGTATAAAATCCTGCAAATAGCAAAATAAAATAGATTTTATTTGCTTATTTGGATTTTTTGTTGTATCTTTGCAGCCGAAACTGGAAAATGCGCACTTATGCGCGCCCAAAAGGATGGAATATAAGTATATCAACCATATCGATTCGCCTGCCGATCTAAAGCAACTTCCGATAGAGGCATTGCCGTCGGTTTGTGCCGAATTACGTCAGTTTATCATCGAAGCATTGAGCAAGAATCCCGGTCATTTGGGATCTTCGTTGGGAGCCATAGAGTTAACCGTGGCGCTTCATTATGTCTTTGACACTCCGAACGACAAACTCGTTTGGGATGTGGGTCATCAGGCTTATGCGCATAAGATTCTAACCGGTCGGCGCGATCGTTTTCATACGAATCGTCAGTTTAAGGGTTTGGCGCCCTTTACGAATCCGGCGGAGAGCGAATACGATGCGTTCATTGCGGGGCACGCGAGCAACAGTATATCCGCGGCTCTCGGACTGGACATCGCTTACGACAAGTTAGAAAGTTCCAATGATCCAATCCATCGTAACGTGGTAGCGATCATCGGTGATGGGGCGATGACGGGCGGTTTGGCATTTGAGGGATTGAATAACACCTCGATGGATAAGAATAATTTGCTCATTGTGCTCAATGACAACCACATGGCAATCGATCCGTTGAAGGGCGGTTTCACGCAATACTTGGTGGATCTGACGACGAGCCAAACTTATAACAAATGGCGTTGGAAACTGTATAAGCTGGCAGCCCGTTTGCATTTAGTGGACGAACAAAAGCGCAAAGCGATGCTGCGTCGCAACAACAATCTGAAAGCCACACTCAGCAAACAAGCGAATAATATCTTCACAGGTTTGAACATCCGTTATTTCGGTCCGACAGATGGTCATGACGTAGAGGGGCTTGTACGCATATTGAGTGAGATCAAGAACCACCGTGGTCCCAAAGTGTTGCATATCATTACCAAGAAAGGCAAAGGATACGCTCCGGCAGAGAACGATCAGACCATCTGGCATGCTCCGGGAGAGTTTGACGTTGCTACAGGGCAACGTACAAGCCCCACCCCGACCCTCCCCGTGGAAGGGAGGGAGATTCCGCCGTTATGGCAGGAGGTATTCGGAGAGACATTACTGGAGTTGGCGAAGAAGAACGAGAAGATCGTCGGTATCACGCCCGCTATGCCCAGTGGTTGTTCGATGAGTATCATGCAAAAAGAGTTCCCCGACCGCGTGTATGACGTGGGAATAGCCGAAGGACATGCCGTAACGTTCAGCGCTGGTTTGGCAAAAGCGGGAATGGTTCCCTATTGTAATATTTACTCAACATTCATGCAGCGTGCGTACGACAATATCGTACACGATATCGCGTTGCAGAACTTGCATGTCGTACTCTGTATAGACCGTGCGGGCATCGTCGGTAACGATGGCGCCACTCACCACGGCTTATTGGATCTGGCTTATTTGCGACCGATACCAAACATGCAGATTTGTGCGCCGATGACGGCTGAGGATCTGCGTGAGATGATGAGGATGGCGGAAACGATGGAAGGCCCTGTTGCCATTCGTTACCCCAGAGGACGTACGAACCCCTCCCCGACCCTCCCCTCAAGGGAGGGAGTGGAGTTCGGCAAAGGTGTGAAGCTGCGTGACGGAGAAGACATCGCCGTCCTGACCATCGGCGCAATAGGCAACACCATGAGCGAAGCCATCGAGGAATGTACAAAGGGACAAAGTACAAAGTACAAAGGGGGCATTGCGCACTATGACATGCGGTGGTTGAAGCCGATGGACGAGGAGATTTTGCACGAAGTGGGAAAGAAATTCAAGACCATCGTGACCGCCGAAGACGGCATGATAGCCGGTGGTTTAGGAAGTGCGGTGTTGGAATGGATGTCGGATCACGGCTATACGCCGAGGGTAATCCGTTTGGGCATTCATGACCAGTTTGTAGAACACGGCTCTACCAAAGAGCTCTATCATTTGATCCATTTAGATAAGGAGGGTTTATGCGAATCATTATTGCAGGCGCAGGCGAAGTAGGGACACACTTGGCCAAGTTGCTCAGCCGCGAAGAGATGGAAATCAGCCTCTTGGATGAGCACCAAGACCATTTGGGAGACTTGAGTGCCAACTACGATATGTTGACCAAAGTGGGTAATCCCACTTCTATCCGCGATCTGCGGGACATCGGAGTCAAAGACTGCGATCTGTTCATCTCCGTCACGCCTCATGAGACGGAGAATATGACGGCATGTCTGATAGCCAACTCATTAGGCGCCAAACGTACTTTAGCGCGTATTGATAATTACGAATACTTGCTGCCGGAGAACAAGAAATTCTTCGAGAAGATGGGTTTGAACCACCTCATCTATCCGGAGGTTTTGGCGGCCAATGAGATCGAAGACAGCTTGCGGACCAACTGGATGCGATACCATTTGCATTTGGGACAAGGAGCTTTGGAACTATGCGTCGTGAAAGTTCGCAAAGGAGCCAAGATAACAGGCAAGAATTTTGCTTCGGGTGTCTATAACCACGGCAAATATCGTATTGTAGCCATCAAACGTGAACAGGAGACCATCATCCCTCGCGGGCAAGATATGGTGGAAGAAGGGGATATGGTGTATTGCGTGTGCCCCAAAGAGAACATGGAGTTCCTGCGCGAAGAGTTGGGCAAATCCAAACGAGAGATCAAGAACGTGATCTTCTTCGGCGGCGGTCGAATAGCCCGCAAATCAGCTACGGAACTAACGGGAGAGATCAATATTAAGATCATCGAAAAGGACCGCGAGTTATGTACCATTTTGAGTGAAAAAGTACCGGACGCGTTGATCATCAATGCAGACGGTAGCGATATGAGTATTCTCAAAGAAGAAGGAATACAAGACGCGGACGCCTTTGTAGCCGTAACAGATAGCAGCGAGGCGAATATCTTCGCCTGTCTGGCAGCCAAACGGTTTGGCGTACGCAAGACCATCGCGGAAGTGGAGAACTTGGATTACATCCCCATGGCGGAGGGTTTGGATATAGGAACTGTGCTCAATAAGAAGACAATCGCCGCGAGTTACATCTACCAGATGTTGTTGGATGCGAGTGTTCGCGGCGTTCATAACCTGACGAGCGCAGACGCAGAGATTGTGGAGTTTGAGGCGAAAGAAGGAAGTACCATTACGCGGCACAAGGTGAAGGATCTGAACTTACCGGCCGAAGCCAATATAGGCGGCATTGTGCGGGCAGGGGAAGGAGTTTTGGTGAATGGCGATACACAGATCATTCAAGGCGACATCGTGGTGGTATTTTGTAAAAGTCACGTAATCAGACATTTAGAGCGTTTTTTTAAATGACACGAACATTCAACTGGCGGTTGGTTTTCAAGACGATGGGCGTCTTGACGACTTTGGAAGCACTATTCATGTTAGTGCCTACTCTGGCGTCGTGGTGGTACAACGAAGCGGATTTAGGTGCCTGGATCGCCTCTTCCGCCATCACTTGGATCAGCAGTTGGTGGATGCTTGTATTGGGGCGCAAAGCAGAAAGGCGAGTCGGCGAGCGCGAAGGATATGTGATTGTGGGGGTTGTATGGATTGTATATTCGCTGTTCGGCATGCTGCCTTTCTGGTTGAGCGGTGCCCTACCTCATCTTACTGATGCCTGGTACGAGACGATGGCAGGTTTCACGACCACGGGTTCAACAGTTTTCACGGATGTTGCAGCACAGACTCATTCGATTCTGTTGTGGCGGTCGTTGATGCAGTGGATCGGCGGTATGGGAATCATCGTGCTGAGTGTGGCTATTCTGCCGATGTTCGGTTTAGGCGGAATGCAGTTATACAGCGCGGAGGTGACGGGTGTCAGTTACGAAAAACTGAGTCCGCGTATTGCCGATACAGCAAAACATATGTGGTTGACGTATATCTTACTGACGATTGCGGAAGGACTGCTGCTGTGGCTTTGCGGTATGGGTAAGTTCGATGCCGTGTGTCATTCGATGGCAACTATCTCGACAGGTGGTTTCGCAACGCATAATGACAGCGTGATCGGTTTCAGTCCTATTATTCAGTGGATTATATTCATTTTCATGCTGCTGTCAGGTATCAACTTCACGCAGTTGATTTATCTATTCCGCGGTAAGCCGCAACGTATTTGGCGGGACGAGGAGACTAGATGGTATATCGTAGCGTGCGTGATTGCGGGTTTAGGTTTGTCGATCGGATTGTTGATTCACACGGGTATGCTGTCGAGCGTACGGATCGGATTCTTTACGGCGGTAGCGACTATTACCAGTACAGGCTTTGTAGCTGCGGATTATATGATCTGGCCACCTGTTTTGTGGGTGATTGTGTTCTTCCTGATGTTCACAGGCGGTGCATCGGGTTCGACTTCGGGAGGTATGAAATGGGTACGTGTGGCTATTTTTATCAAGTCAGCATTGACGGAGATCAAACGTCGTATTCACCCGAATGCCGTTATTCCTGTCCGGTTCAACGGCACGACTTTGCGGGAACAGACAACGAGTAATGTGATGGCATTCATGTGCTTCTATATCATGATCATTGTGGCTGCCACCATCTGTTTCTGTGCGTGCGGAATCGGATTCGACGAATCGTTCGGTATCGCTACGTCAATGATTGGTAATGTGGGTGTTTCGATAGGTCAGTGGGGTTCGAGCGGCTGTTATGCGGCAATGCCTGATGCGGCGAAGTGGATTGCGACGTTTGTGATGCTGATCGGCCGTTTGGAGATCTTCACGGTATTACTGCTATTCAGTAGGGCACTTTGGAAGAAATAAGCCATGACAGGTATAACGGGAGGCATAGGAAGCGGCAAATCGACTATTGCTAAAGCGCTGATTGAAAGGGGCTACACAGTTTATGACTGTGACAAAGAGGCGAAACGAATAATTGCAGAGGATGAAGAAGTAAGGAAGGCTATTGTAGCGTTGTTGGGAGACGAGAGTTTCGTGGATGGGCGGTATAATACAGCGTATGTAGCCAAACGGGTGTTTGAAGACCGGACGCTGTTGGAGCAGTTGAACGGGATTGTGCATCCTGCGGTAAGAAAGGACATTTTGAACAAGCAGCCGGAGTTTATTGAATCGGCGATTTTGTACGAGGCAGGATTAGCGGATTTATGCGAGAGAGTGATTGTAGTAGAGGCTCCTGAGGAAGTACGGATAGCAAGAACGATTGCACGGGATTACAAGGGCGAAGCGACACCTGACAACATCCATAAAGTACGTGCGCGCATACAGGCGCAAAGAGCTATCAGCCATCAGCCGTCAGTCGTCAGAATGGTGGTTAATAATGACGGGAAAAAGAGTATTGATGAATTGGCAGAGGAAATACTGAATGGATGAAAAAGGTAGAAAAATTGACGGAAAGAGTAGAAAAGGAGTGCTTCGGCACTCTTTTTTTATACATATACTTGTATATGTAAAATATTTTTTGTAATTTTGCAGCCGATTTATGCGCGTACACATATAAAGGCGCGTACGCGATATATAAACAGAGATGAACGATAGTAAAGAACAAATATGAAGATAGCAATCATCGGATACGGAAAGATGGGTCACATGATCGAAGAAGTGGCACTAAGTCGCGGTCATGAGATCACTTGTGTGATTGAGAAAGCCCCCTCCAACTCCCCTATAGAGGGGGAGAGAAAAATATGGTCTCCGGAGGAAGGTTTTCAGAGCGAAGCGTTCAAGCGTGCGGATGTCGCAATTGAGTTCACCACACCGGCGACCGCAATGGAGAATATACAGAAAGCATGGGCGCAAGGTGTGCCGGTAGTTTGCGGTTCTACGGGATGGATTCAAAACCTCTCCCAGGCCCTCTCCTCATGGGAGGGAGCATGGAAAATAGAACAGGCCTCTAACCGAGTTATTGTAAAAGACGAGCGGGGCAAAGTAATGCTGGTATGGAGCAGCAACTATTCCGTGGGAGTAAATATATTCTTCGACATCAACCAACTCTTAGCAGAAAAGATGAGCGACCAACCGCAGTACACGCCTTCCATCACCGAGACCCATCATATTCACAAACTCGACAAACCAAGCGGAACAGCAAAGACTTTGGCGGAGCAGATAGGCCGCGAGCTTTCTATCACCTCCATACGCGAAGGCGAAGTGCCAGGTACGCATGAGGTAAAATGGGATAGCGAAGAGGACACCATCATTATTACCCATATTGCGAAAGGAAGAAGAGGTTTTGCCTTGGGGGCAGTACTGGCAGCAGAAAAAATTTGATCCTTATTTGACTCCGACTTAACTCCGATATAAGTCCAATATGAGTCCGATGTCAGAAAGGAGTTCAAAACAGTTAGAAGAAGTATGAAAAGTTTTCAAGATAGAATAAACGACGTGCCACGCGGAGGATGGATCCGCGCGGGAGTATGGGGCGTTATTTATGTAGCGTTCGTAATCTGGGTTGCCTGGGGCGACTGGAAAAGCTTAGGCTGGTTGGCATTGTTGCCTCTGGTAGTAGATGCCTTCACCACGAAGTACATCAACTACAGCTGGTGGCGTAAATACAAAGATACCAAGCCTGCCCTTTACACGGTGTGCAGTTGGATCGATGCGATTGTGTTTGCGTTGGTGGCTGTGTATTTCATCAATTTGTATATCTTCCAGAACTATCAGATTCCAAGTTCGAGTTTGGAGAAGAGTTTGCTGGTAGGCGATTTTCTGTATGTCGATAAAATGGGTTACGGAGCACGTGTTCCGATGACTCCTTTGTCGATGCCTTTGATGCAACACACGGCTCCTCAATGGTTAGGCGGCGGAAAGAGTTATCTGGACAAGCCGCATTGGGAGTACAAGCGTTTGAAAGGTTGGACCAGCCCGAAGAAAGGAGACATCGTGGTGTTTAACTTCCCCGCGGGGGACACCGTTTGCTCCGGAATGGAAGGCGAGAACGATCTTTACACAATGCGGTTCTACTATGGAGAGGAGCTGATCAAGTCCCGTCCGGATGTCTTCGGAGAGATCAAAGCACGCCCTGTGGATCGACGTGAGAACTATGTAAAACGCTGTGTCGGCGAACCGGGAGATAGTTTGCGTATCATCGACAATGTCGTTTATACGAAGTCGAAAGTCGAAAGTCAAAAGTCGAAAGCCGACTGGCAGCGTGAGCCGGAGAGAGAGGGTTTGCAGTTGAATTATTTTGTACATACAGACGGACATGTGTTTAGTGCAAAGACCTTGGATAAATTGGGAATCAGCCATGCGGATCGCAAACAAGTGGATGGTCAGACTTATTATTTCCCGTTGACAGAAAGCATGAAAGCGGAGTTGAAGAAGAACCCGCATGTATTGTCCATCCAACCGGAAACGGTGGATACCAGAGTGGCCGTTTATCCGTTGGGGCACAACGAGTGGACCAGAGACAACTACGGTCCGATCTATATTCCCAAGAAAGGCGATAAACTGATGATCACGGCGGAGAACTATTGGGTGTATGAGCGGATTGCGACAGCCTATGAGTTCAAACCGATAAAGATAGGCGAGGAGTATGAGTTCAGCATGGATTACTACTGGATGCAGGGCGACAACCGGCATAATAGTGCCGACAGTCGTTTCTGGGGCTTTGTACCGGAAGACCATATAGTCGGACGACCGATGTTCGTTTGGCTGAGCGTGGACAAAGACAAACATAAGATTCGCTGGAGTCGCATCGGTAAAGGCGCTAAGCGATAAAAAAACTCATCCTCCTCTCTCCTAAGGAGAGGGAGAAAGGAGTGAATGAAGTGAAAATCTTCTATGGTATTACCGATAGCATATATGGCACCAAAGGAGTGGTACAAAGCGTATCTGATCGCTCCGGAGGAAGTGGAGATCGAGGGATTGGAGTCCTTCGAGAAACAAACTTGTCGGAATCGGGCAATTATAGGCAAAGGAATTATGCTCTCTGTTCCGGTAAAAAAAGTAGAGCATAAACAGTTGACGCGGGATATAGAGATCAGCTATCAAAGCCACTGGCAACACCAGCACTGGATATCCTTGGTATCAGCCTATAAGAACACACCATATTTTGATTACTACGAGGATTTTTTCAAACCGTTTTACGAAAAAGAGTACCGGTTTTTATGGGATTTCAACAGCGATATACATGAGACGATCATGGCGTTGCTAAACAACCTCTCCCCGACCCTTGCCAAAAGAGAGGGAGAAAAGTTTGCCTACCGGTGTACTGCGGATTGGAGAGGAGAAGAGTTAAATCGTTTTTTCGGAGACGGAAAAAGTATATTAGACGAATTGTTTGAATTTGGGCCGGAGACAACCGACCATTTGAGATGAAAGAGATTGATTGGAGTAGTTTGGGATTTCATTATACCGAGCCGGAGTATATTGTTCGGGCTGGGTATCATGAGGGAGTATGGGAGGAACCCTATGCCACCAAGGACAAGTACCTTCATTTGCACGTGTCGGCAACTTGTCTGCAATACGGTCAAGAGGCTTTTGAGGGATTGAAAGCGTTTCGAGGAGTAGATGGGAAGATACGTATTTTCCGTTGGAGGGAGAATGCAAAACGAATGGCACAGAGCGCAAAAGGTTTGTTTATGGCGCCTGTTCCGGAAGAGTTATTCGGAAAAGCGATTCGCTTGGCGTTGGACAAGAACCTGAATTTGGTTCCTCCTTACGGCACCGGAGCAACTTTGTATTTCCGTCCGTTATTGATTGGAACAACACCGCGTTTGGGAGTCGGACCGGGACGAGATTTTGAGTTCATCGTGATCCCTTCGCCTATCGGTCCGTACTATCCGGGCAAGTTCCATTGCACGACGTTCATTGTGAACCGATACGTAGATCGCGCAGCTCCCTATGGAACCGGCCAATTCAAGGTGGGAGGCAATTATGCGTCTTCATTCCGTGCGACGGAGGCGGCACACGCGATGGGTTGCGACTGCTTGTTCCTCGATGCCAAATACCATCGGTACATCGACGAATGCTCGGCAGCCAATTTCATAGGCATCCGGCGAGTCGCCGGAGACAGCCATCCAAGCGGTACGTATGAGTACCTGACGCCCCGTTCCTCTGCTATCCTGCCGAGTATCACGAATGACAGTTTGATGACATTAGCGCGTGAAAAAGGGATGAAAGTGACGAGGCGGCATATCCGATTAGAGGAGTTAGCCGAGATGAGCGAAGCCGCAGCCTGCGGAACAGCCTGCGTCATCAGTCCGATGAGCAAAGTGATTGATACAGAGAAGAATCGCGTGTACGAGTTCGGCAACGAACCGGGGCCTGTACTGACGGAATTATACCACGCACTACGGGACATACAGTTCGGCAGAGTGGAGGACAAATACGGATGGTGTGAGATAGTCGACTAGAAGACTAGTCAACTAGTAAACTAAAAACAATTAAAAAATCAAATATATTATGTTTAAAAATCAACCAAAAGGATTATTTGCGCTCGCATTAGCGAACACAGGCGAGCGTTTTGGCTACTACACGATGTTAGCCGTGTTTTCATTATTTCTCCGTGCAAACTTCGGCTTGTCCGCGAGTGCAGCAGGTTACATCTACGGTAGTTTTCTCGGATTAGTATATTTCTTGCCTTTAATCGGTGGTATCATCGCTGATAAAATTGGCTACGGAAAGTGTGTCACCATCGGTATTATTATCATGTTCTTGGGGTATCTGCTACTTGCAATTCCACTAGGAGGCATAGAAAATGGAGCTATCACACTACCGATGATCGCTATGTTTGCAGCCTTGGTACTAATCAGTCTTGGAACGGGCTTGTTCAAAGGAAACCTGCAGGTCATGGTCGGTAATCTTTACGATGATCCGAAATACGCTGACCGCCGCGACGCAGCGTTCTCGCTGTTCTACATGGCAATCAATATCGGTGCTATGTTCGCTCCGACAGCTGCTGTAAAGATCATGGCATGGGCGCAAGAAGCTCTTGGCTATAGTGTGAACGATAGTTATCATTTCTCTTTCATGGTTGCTTGCGCATCGCTGGTTCTTTCCATCCTTATTTATTATGCTTGTCGTCCTTGGTTTAAGCACGTGGAGCACACTGCTAAACAACAGGCTGCTGCAGGTATCAAAGTTGAAGAATTAACCCCAGAGCAGACTAAGAAACGTATCATTGCTCTCTGCTTGGTATTCATTGTTGTACTTTTCTTCTGGATGGCGTTCCACCAAAATGGTTTAACCCTCACCTTCTTTGCAGACGAGTTCGTTAATCCCACCATTACCGGTGTAAAGACTCTGGCTTTCAATGTATGGAATCTTGTACTTGTAGCTATTATGGTATATAGTTTGTTCGGGGTATTTAACGCATCAACAAGCAAAGCAAAAGATTTGTTCTCACTCATCACTTTAGTTGCTGGTGGCGCATTGCTTTTCTTATCTAATATCGTAGAGCAAAACGTAACTACTTTAATACTTATCATTGCGATGATTAGTGGTGCTTTCTGCTGGATTCAATCCAATGCAACAATCGGTAAAATTCTCTCGTCGCTAATCTTGTTTACTGCTGGAGGAATTTTAGCTTATCAGGCATACAAAATCGGCAACGATGGAATTACCATCTCGGCTCCCATTTTCCAACAGTTTAACCCGTTCTATGTAGTCGCATTAACTCCGGTTAGTATGGCTATATTCGGTGCATTAGCAAAGAAAGGAAAAGAGCCGAGTGCTCCACGTAAAATCGCGTATGGTATGTTAGTCGCAGCCGTAGCATATGTATTCATGGCTATTTGCTCCATCGGTTTGCTTACACCAGCCGCACAAGAGTTGGCCAAAATTAATGGAGAAGGTACATTTGTTGATGCGAATGTACTCATTATTACTTATCTGATTTTGACCTTTGGAGAGTTATTACTCAGTCCGATGGGTATTTCGTTTGTCAGCAAAGTAGCTCCTCCCAAATACAAAGGAATGATGATGGGTTTGTGGTTCGTAGCTACTGCTATCGGCAACCTGTTGGTTTCTATCGGAGGTGTTCTTTGGGGAAATCTGCCACTCTGGTTAGTATGGACAGTATTTGTTGGCGTTTGCTTGGTAGCAGCCATCTTCATGTTCTCTATTATGAAACGTTTGGAAGACGCAACCAAGTAAAGTACAAAGGGACAAAGTACAATGTACAAAGGATATTATGGAAGAAGTTATTAAATATTTTAAGTCTCTCGAGGAACGGATCGCCACTCTGGAAGCAGAGTTGGCGAGCCTTGAGGCTGAGTTAGACGAACTCAAAAACCGCCCTGCTGCAGAACCTCAAGTGGTAGAGAAGATTGTGGAGAAACCGGTGGAAGTGATCAAAGAGGTGGTGGTAGAGAAACCCGTTGTGGTGGCTGCTCCTATCGTGGAACAGACTCCGATCAAAGAGGAACCTCAGCCGGCAGCTGAACCGGAAAAAGTGATTGAACCGGAGCCACAACCTCAACCGGCAGAAGAGCCTGCAGCAGAAGAGCCGAAAGAAGAGGTTGCTTCGTCCAAAGCGGTACTATACGGCAAGCCGGTGACAGATATTCGTCAGGCTATTTCGCTGGGCGACCGATTCTTGTACCAACGTGAGTTATTCGGTCAAAACGCCGAGTTGATGCAACGCACATTAACGGAGTTAGACGGATTGAGTTCGTTCGACGAAGCGATCAATTATATCAGCCGGTTCAATTGGGACACCGAGAGCAGCACGTACCAGCAGTTCTTAGTGACGCTTCACCGGAGATTTGGGTAACCAACATTGTAAATTAAGATGTTATATATCGTTCCGACACCGGTTGGTAATCTGCAGGACATGACGTTTCGCGCCATCGAGACGCTGAAGAGTGTGGATTTGATTTTGGCGGAAGACACACGCACCAGCGGCGTGCTCTTGCAGCATTTTGGTATTCACACACCCCTCAAATCGCATCATAAGTTCAATGAACATGAGACGAGTGCGGATATAGTGGCGCGCTTGAAAGCAGGAGCCAATATCGCATTGATTTCCGATGCCGGTACGCCGGCTATCAGCGACCCGGGGTTCTTCTTGGTTCGTGCTGCAGCTGAAGCAGAGATTGAGATTCAGTGTCTGCCCGGTGCAACAGCTTTTGTGCCGGCTTTAGTGGATAGCGGATTGCCCAATAACCACTTTTATTTCGAGGGTTTTCTGCCGCAGAAGAAAGGACGTCAGACGCGATTACAGTACTTGGCGCAATTGGACGAGACCTTCATTGTGTACGAATCGCCCTTCCGGTTGGTTAAAACATTGGAACAATTAGCTGCAGTCTGCGGCGAAGAGCGCAAAGCGTCTGTCACCCGTGAGATCAGCAAAGTACACGAAGAGACCGTGCGAGGAACCCTCGCAGAACTGATAGCGCACTTCAAACAAACCCCGCCCAAAGGCGAGATCGTCATCTGCGTAGCAGGAAAAGAATAAAGGAACAAATAAATGAGGAAATGCGAACATGTCTGAGATGAAATCCCTGGCGAAGGACACCGCTATCTATGGATTGAGCAGCATTATAGGTAAGTTTTTGAATTATCTGCTCGTTCCGCTCTACACGTATGTGTTGGCGCGAGAAGCGGATTACGGTATCGTAACGAACCTGTACGCATGGACGGCTTTGCTGTTGGTACTCCTGACGTATGGCATGGAGACGGGATTCTTCCGCTTTGCGAACCGCGAGGATTACAATGCTCAAAGCGTGTATAAGACTTCGTTCTTAACGCTGCTTGGCAGTAGTACTTTCTTCGCATTGTTAGTGGTGTTTTTCCAACATCCGATAGCTACCGTCATGGGATACGCCGACCATTCGGAGTTCATCGCTATGATGGCTGTCACGGTAGCTTTGGACGCTTTCGCATGTATTCCGTTCGCGTACTTACGGTACCAAAAACGCCCCATGGTGTTTGCGGCATTGAAATTGCTGTTCGTGGTTCTGAACATCGGATTCAACCTGCTCTTCCTTGTGGTATTGGGCAAGAACGATGTGTACTACGTTTTCCTCAGCAATATTTTAGCGACCACCATCCAGACGCTTTGCCTGCTTCCCATGACGCTGCCTAAAGGCGGACGTTTTGACGGAAAGGTACTCAAAGAGATGTTGCGGTACTCATTACCGCTGTTGGTTTTGGGCGTAGCGGGGATCATGAACCAGACGCTGGATCGTATTCTCTTTCCGTATCTATATACAGGCGCGGACGCGCAAACGCAATTGGGTATCTATGGTGCTTGCTTCAAAGTGGCGATGGTAATGATGATGTTCACACAAGCATTCCGCTACGCGTATGAACCCTTCGTGTTCGCCAAACATAAAGACCGACAATCGGTGGAGGCTTATGCCGATGCGATGAAGTACTACATCATCTTCTCGTATCTCATCTTGCTGGGCGTGGTATTCTATCTGGATATATTCCGGTACATCATTGCTTCGTCGTATTGGGAGGGATTGAAGATTGTTCCGGTAGTGCTGTGGACGTATGTTTTTCAAGGTATTTACTTCAACCTCAGCTTCTGGTACAAGCTAACGGATGAGACCAAATGGGGAGCCTATTTCTCGCTGATCGGTTTGGTAATCACGCTCGTATTACAGGTAGTTGGTGTACCTCTGATCGGATATTGGGCAAGTTGCGGCAGTAGCCTTGTTTGCTATTTCGTGATCATGTGCCTCTCTTATTTCATCGGCCAAAAGAAAGCCCCGATTCCCTATGATATGAAGAGCATCGCCCGTTATACCCTGATCACCATCTGCCTGTTGGCGGTATATTACGCTATTCGGTTGTACTTAGTACAAAACACCTGGGTGATGATGGGTATCGGAACCCTCCTCATCGGCATTTACCTCATCGTACTTACCCGCAAGGATTTTCCGCTTAGCGGACTACCGATCGTGGGCAAGTACTTCAAATCGTAAATAAATCGTACATCGTAAATCTATAAATAGTAAATATATTTTATGTTTTCAGGAATTGTAGAAACCATGGCTCAGGTCGTCAAAATAGAGACCGAGCAAACCAATAAACATTTCACACTTCGCAATCCATTCGGCGAACCGCTGGCGATTGATCAGTCGATTGCCCATAACGGAGTTTGTCTGACGGTGGTGAAGATGGAAGGCGACCTTTATACGGTCACGGCGATGCAGGAGACCTTGCGTCTGACTAATCTGGACTTGCTAAAAGAGGGAGATTGGGTGAACGTAGAGCGCTCGATGATGATGGGTGGTCGCTTGGACGGACACATCGTGCAAGGACATGTGGACCAGAAAGCGGTTTGTATAGACTCCCACGAAACAGACGGAAGCTGGTACTACCGCTTTGAGTACGATTCCTCGCGAGACATGATCGAACGCGGCTATTTCTGCGTGGACAAAGGATCCGTGACCATCAATGGGGTCAGCCTGACGGTCTGCGAACCCGAAATAAGAAAAGGCGAAAAAGAGAAAGTGTCAAAAGGCTACGTGTCCGTCTGCATCATCCCTTATACGCATGAAAACACCAATTTCAAGTATATCGAGGCAGGAACAGTAGTCAACCTCGAGTTCGACATCCTCGGCAAATACATGGCACGCTATCTCTCGCAAATGAATCAAATGAATAAATAAGAAAATGAACAAATAAATAAATGACTTTATGGACAAAATTAGTTATGCATTAGGTCTCTCAATGGGACAAAACTTAATGGGTAGCGGGGTAGAGAAACTGAACTACCAGGATCTCGCAAAGGGTATTGAAGATGTTCTTACCCACCAGCAGCCCCAAATCAGTTATCAAGAGGCACAACAAGTGCTGAACACATTCTTCCAGGAGTTGGAAGCAAAAGTAGCTGGAGCTGCGAAAGCAGATGGCGAGAAATTCCTGGCGGAGAATGCGAAACGCGAAGGGGTTATCGTGACCGCAAGTGGCTTGCAATACGAAGTATTGGAACCGTCGTTGGGTCAAAAACCGAAAGCTACCGACACCGTCCGCGTACATTATGAAGGTACGCTCATTGACGGAACTGTATTTGACAGCAGTTACCGTCGCGGCGAGTCCATCTCGTTCCCGCTCAACGGTGTGATCAAGGGGTGGACAGAAGGACTCCAACTGATGTCAATCGGTTCGAAGTATAAATTCTTCATCCCGTATCAATTGGCTTACGGCGAACGCGGAGCAGGTGCCTCCATTCCTCCGTACGCTGCGCTGATCTTCACGGTTGAACTCTTAGGAATCGAAGAATAAAAATCCCTTAATAACGTAATAACGTAATAACGTAATCCCGTAATAACGAAAAAAAATAATAAAATCCTATGAAAAAGATGTCAATCTTTTTGTTGGCCGCAATGGCAATGATCTCTTGCGGCAACAGTTACAAAGCACAAGAAGTAGTGCTGAACAACGAGACAGACTCCGTAAACTACGGTTTGGGGCTGCTCAACGGCTTGCAAATCAAGATGTATTACCTCGCTAACGACAGCAGCGACGAAGCCGTAACGGAGTTTATCGATGCTTTAGAAGAAGCATACTTGGATAAAGCGGAGAAACTCACCGAGTTGGAGCAAGCTGGTCGTCAAATGGGCATCTCGGTAAAGATGTTCGAGAAAGAAGGTCTGGCAGGAAACGGAGCATGGACGCTCAATGAGAAGATCTTCCTCCAGGGTCTCGTAAACGCCATCTACCAAGACACAACGGTCATGAAAGAAGAGGACGCTCAGGCGTACTTAATGAACAAGTATCAATCGATGGTCAAAGGCGAAGCTAAGGACAAACCGGTTTTGGCGAAATGTCCGACCAAAGTGAAAACAATCGACCTCAAGAACGAGAACGATTCGCTCAACTATGCCTTCGGTTTGATGAATGGTATGCAGGCAAGAGACTACGTCTTAGGCGAAAACGCTGAGAATCAGGACTCTGTTGCGCTGTATATTGACAATATCAACAAAGGTGTCAAAACGAAAGTTCACAACCCGCAGATTCGTAGCATCGGTAAGAATATCGGTACCGCCATCCGTGAGCAAGAACCGGTTGGTTTGCTCGGCATCGAAGGTCTTGAGACCAACTATGACCTGATCAAACAAGGCTTCATCAACGGTCTGTACAACTACACCGAGCAGATGGATATGCAACAGGCTGATCAATACATTGAAAGCGTTGTGACCCGCCTTCGCTTCGGAGCTGCGATGGAAGAAGGTCGACAATTCCTGGAGGAGAACGCACAACGCGAAGGAGTACAGGTAACCGAATCCGGTCTTCAATACGAGGTCATTAAGGAAGGTCGCGGTGCTAAACCGACGGCTACCTCTACCGTCAAAGTACACTATGAAGGAACCCTGATCGACGGAACCGTTTTCGACAGTAGCTACCAACGCGGCGAACCGATTGAGTTCCCGCTCAATGGAGTCATCAAAGGGTGGACCGAGGGTCTGCAACTCATGCCGGTGGGCTCGAAATACAAACTCTACATCCCCTATGAGCTCGGTTATGGCGAGCGCGGAGCTGGTCAATCCATCCCGCCGTACGCAACCCTCATCTTCACAGTAGAACTCTTGGAAATCAAATAAAGTACGAAGGACAGATGTACCATGTACAAAGGATGTACGAAGGAATAGGAAGTACGAAGGACGCGTCGCGCAAATCGTACATAAACAAAATCGTACATAAATCGTACATCGTAAATCGTTAAATCGTACATTTACAAGATGGGCGTCATCGCTAAACAATCCATCCGCGGCACAATAGTGACCTATTTAGGCATTGCCGTCGGTGTTGTCACCACGTTCTTCGTGCTAACCCGTTTCCTCACTGCCGAGGAAATCGGGTTAACACGAGTGCTTATCGATGCCGCTACCCTATTCATCGGTCTTGCCCAAATGGGCACGAGTTCCAGCATCATCCGTTTCTACCCGTATTTCGTGTCTGTCAGTCCGAAGGACGGTCTTTCAGCGAAGCGGTCCATCAGCGAAGCGGTCCATCAGTCCGAAGGACGGTCTGATGATGACCACGGTTTCTTCTTCTGGGCATTAGTCATTCCGTTTATCGGTTTTCTGTTGTTCGCCTTGGTTTACTGGGCATGCCGGGTGCCTTTAGGCGCATGGTTCGGAGATAAATCGCCGCTGTTTGTGGAGTACTACTATTTTGTACTCCCGCTGGCGTTCTTCATGCTCTACCAAGTGATTTGCGAGTCCACCTGCAATGTGCTCATGCACATCGTTGTACCGCGTGCCGTTCGCGAACTGATCGTACGGGTCGGATTGTTAGCCATCTATCTGCTATACGCCTTTGACGTCCTCTCCTTAGACGGGATGGTCATCGGAATTTGCATCAATTATGCCGTCGCAGCAATCATCAACCTCTGTTATCTTTTCTCACTCAAGCGAATCCGTTTGCGTCCCGATTGGGACTTCCTGCGGGCGCACAAAGATATCATCCGCAAATATCTGGTGTACACCGGATTTCTAATTATCTCCGCCATCACAACGGTATTAGCCCCCACCCTTTCTTCGTTCTTCGTAACTGCTAAAATGGGTCTGGACAGCACGGGTATCTTCGCAATTGCTACTTACATGGCGGTCATGGTAAGCGTACCGAACCGTTCGGTGGCCGCGATCGCTTCGCCGCAATTAGCACGTGCTCTAAAGGACAACAACCGCGAAGAGTGTTCCTTCCTCATCCGGCAAGTGACACGGAATATGCTTCTGATTGGAGGAATCATCCTGCTGATTTTATGGGTCAATATAGACCTCATTTTCCATATTTTGCCAAACGGCTCCACGTACGCTTCGGCGAAGAATGTGGTGCTCATCTTGGGTGTCAGCCAATTGGTTTTGGCTACATTCTCTATCTGTTTTACGACGCTCACCTACAGTCGTTATTATGCGTTCAGCCTGCTGCTGTCGCTGATTTTGACCGTGAGCGCCCTCTTGCTCAATAATTACTTGGTGCCCACCCTCAAAATGGAAGGAGCAGCACTGAGTAATCTGATCTCTTTTGGAGTTTATTATCTGCTGATTATTGCTACGGTTATCCCTCTTTGCCGCGTACAGATTGTGGACAAACGATGGTGGTGTATCCTTGCGCTGCTCGTTGGGCTCTTCGCGCTCAATTGGGCTTGGCAAACCTGGATTCCGGCAATGAACATTTGGTTCGACAGCGTCCTCCGCTCCCTCATCATCATCGGCGGAGGATTGCTCATCGCCTATAAAGCACAACTCTCACCCGAGATCAACCATTCCCTTGCGGAATACCGAAATACCGTCATATCGAAATATCGTAAATAAAAATGCGTTACTTTATAACTTTTGCATATAGGGGCACGGATTTCCACGGTTCGCAAACGCAGCCGAACGGAAACACGGTACAAGCGGAGATGGAAGCAGCTTTCGCTACGATCTTGCGCCAACCTGTTCCCCTCACTTTCGCCGGCAGAACCGACGCCGGGGTGCATGCAGAGAAGATGGTCGCGCATTTTGATTACGATTCCGAACTGCCGAATAACTTCGCCTATCGTCTCAACGGCATCCTGCCCGACTCGATTGCCGTTCAGCATATACAGAGAGTGAAAGATGACGCCCACGCGCGCTTTGACGCTACGGCTCGTACGTACCGCTATCGCATCTCCACCCGCAAAGATCCTTTCCTCTGTTTCACGCATACCCGCGTGGCACCGGGTCTGGATTTTGAGGCAATGAACCACGCAGCGCAACTACTGCTGGGCAAACAGGACTTTGCGTCCTTCTGCCGCGTTCACACAGATGTCAAAACAACGTTCTGCGACGTACGCGAAGCCCGATGGGTACAAGAGTCCGAAACGGAAGCATACTTCGTCATTACGGCGGATCGGTTCCTGCGGAACATGGTTCGCGCAGTCGTTGGAACACTATTCGAGATCGGAAGAGGCAAGATGACAGAATCCCGTTTAGCAGAAGTCATTGCCGCCCATAACCGCTGCCAAGCCGGACACTCCGCCCCCGCAGAGGGCCTGTCCCTGGTCGGAATAACATACCCTCGTGATATCGTGATCCCGTAATAACGTAATCCCGAAATAACGTCAATAAAAAAATAATTAATTATCATGAAAAGACTACTTCCTTTGCTGCTTATTGCAGCCGTCTTAGGCGCTTGCACGCCTCAGTATCAAACGACCAAGCAAAGCGACATCGATGAGCTGACCAAATCAGCTTCTTTTGAGATGCCCAACGTATTGGTTCCTGCTTTCCCTAACCGCACGTACAATGTACTGGATTACGGAGCAGATCCGACAGGCCTCCTTTTGGCTACGGAAGCTATCCAAAAAGCAATCGACGAATGTACCGCTGCCGGAGGTGGTACGGTCATCATCCCGGCCGGAATCTACACCACCGCCCCTATCACCCTAAAATCAAACGTCCGTCTCTTCACTGAGAAGAACAGTTTTATCATCTTCTCGCACGACCTCGACCTGTATGAGATCTACGATGAGTGGTTCGAAGGCATCCCGACCAAGCGTTGCACCTCTCCGCTCAACGCACTCAACGCGGAGAATATTGCGATCACCGGTTACGGTACGTTCAACGGAAACGGCGACTGGTGGCGTCCGCTTAAGAAAGGCAAAATGGCTCCTTCGCTGTGGAAAAAACACCTCAAGGAGAAAGGCGGCATCGTGGTCAACGACATCTGGTATCCGGACTCAGCATCGCTGCTCGCACAAAGTTATTGCGTGGACCAGAACGTACCGGTCATCACCGACGACAGCCTCTGGCAAGTAGTCAAATCCTTCCTCCGTCCGGTAATGCTCCATTTCGTGGGCTGCAAAAATATCCTGTTGGAAGGTGTTACCTTTGAAAACTCACCGGCTTGGAATCTTCACCCCATGTGCTGCGAAAACCTCATCCTGCGCGACCTCAACGTCCGCAACCCTTGGTACAGCCAGAATGGCGATGGTGTCGATGTGGAGTCATGCAAGAATGTGGTCATCAGCCGTTGCTCCTTCGATGTTGGCGATGATGCTATCTGCATGAAGTCCGGCAAAGACAAACCCGGTCGTGACCGCGGCATCCCGACGGAGAACGTAGTAGTCGATGACTGCGTCGTTTATCATGGTCATGGAGGCTTCGTTTGCGGTTCGGAGATGTCCGGCGGAATCAAGAATGTCGAAGTACGCAACAACCTCTATATCGGTACCGATGTCGGTCTGCGTTTCAAATCTACCCGCGGTCGCGGTGGTATCGTGGAGAACATCTATATCAAGGATGTCAATATGGTCAATATTCCCAACGAAGGACTGCTCTTTGACCTCTTCTACGGCGGGAAAGGAGCCGGTGAAGAGACAGAAGAAGAACTCGCTGCGCGCATGAACGCAGAAGCACCGGAGGCTTCGGAAGAAACACCCGCTTTCCGCAATATCGTCATCGAAAACGTCAAAGGAGCCATTATCCAACGCGCTATCTATTTCAACGGTTTGCCGGAAATGAAGATCCAGAACGTGACCTTGCGTAATATCACCATGAGCGCCACGCAAGGAGCTATCTTCCGCCAAACGAACGGTCTCATCATCGAAAACGTTCATATCAACTGCGCACAAGGCGAAGCATACTCCATCGCCCCCAGCGTAGAGAACGTCAAGATTAATTGAGAATTGAAAATTGATAATTGAGAGTTTCTTCGGTATGACGTCATTACGTAATTACGTTACTACGCTCTATACTCTATCAGCGAAAGCGGTCTATACTCTATCAGCCGCGATAGCGGCGGTCTTACTAACAGGCTGCGCTCCGCGAGTAGCTACCTCTTTCTGGCGAATCGGCACTCCCGCCGATTCGACCAGAGAAGGGTACGCCGTCCTCTATGAAGGCAACAAAATGCGTCATTGCTACCCTATCACAGAATGGCATGACACTTTCCCCCCTTCATGGGGGGAGCAAGGGGGGCGTGACACGTATCATTCCCTTCATCACCACGGCGTAGCCGTAGAGAGCGAATTGATGGCGTACCGCATTTACTTCGACAAGAAGCAGACGGTGGATGTCTATTGCAAACGCACGCCGCAATTGGAGTTGGCAACAAGCTATTGGTACCCGAACGACAGTCTGTTGGCTGCCGGCTACGGCGATGATATTCTCCGCGTAAGCGGTACGGTAGGCGTAGGCAGCGTCAAGTATTGGGACGGCAAAAAGATGGTACATTTCGAGAATGTAGCGGAGCGCTCTCAGCGCATTGTGTCACAAACAAAGAATAGTGCCACCATCGAAGTTGCTATCAAAGGCTGGCAAGTACCACTTAATAACTCTCAACTAAACGACTTCTCTCAACTCTCAACTTTAAACTCTCAACTAGTAAACCTCACCGTCCAATACACCCTTCGTGCCGGTCATCGCGACATGCGCTGTGATGTATTCTTCTCTTCCCCCCTTCACGGGGGGACTGAGGGGGGCCTTTGCACAGGCGTGCAGACCATCCCTGCGAAAGGCGGATGGCCGACAGATACCATCATTTTACAAGATGGTACCATAGGACTTGGAAATACTTCTCAATTGTCCATTATCAATTGTCAATTGGAGAACGGAGTTCTCCTTGCTTCTTGGGGCACCGATTGGCCCGTAAACGACTCCGCCAAGTACGCCAAAGAGACAGTCGGTCTCGCCGTCTTCATCCCCAAGAAATATGCCGGCAACATCGTCCATGACAAGCAGAATCTGCTCTGCTTATTAAAACAATCACCAATCACAAATCACCAATCACAAATGTGTGCGACAGCACACTTTTATTTAACGTGTGTTGGAGCTACCAAAGAAAACCACCCCGTGGCAACAACTGCCGAGGAGTGGTATGCATATTTGCGCAAATGGGCAAAGGGGCTGAGGTAACAATCATCCTATACCACGAAAAAAGGCTGCCGCAGCAGCCTTTTTACTTATCAGAACACATTCGCCGTACGGGGCTTCGGAGCTGATGATGAGCCAGGATCCTCAGCACGCGACAGAGGCGACATCATCATATATTCCTGTGCAAGGAAATATTCGATCGCCACCTCCGGTGTTTTATATATACGCTTTTGCTTCATTAATCTTATTCTCCTTTCGTCATTTCACGAAAAATCGTGCAAAGATACTACTTTTTTTTGACATGACCAAATTTTTCGGCACAATTATTTCACTTTTCTTCCCGCAGCGTCATACATTTCGCCGTTTCGGAGGATGTACACATGATCTTCAATAATAATCTTTTGCACATTCTCATCGTAGTTAGCATCCACATTGTCTATACCGGTAGTGATCTTCGGAGCCTTTACAATCGCCAATCCATAGGATTCATCCGTACCCTTACTCAGCGACAATACACACTCCGACATGGTCAAGTTCCATATCATCGCGCCGTTCTTCGTCAGATAAACCTGCGTACCGTCTTCCGGTTGAGTAGCCGACAAGACATATTCACCGCTTTCCGGCACATACAGACCCAGCGAACAAATAGCCTTACTGCCACGCCAAGCAGCCTCATTAACACTCAACTTTTGACCATAATTAGCGATCCACAACTGCGATACTGTCTTACTTAAACCTGCCTTCAAGAGGTCATGTCCCATCACATATTCGTTTTGTTCCTTATCGGCTCCGCTCACATAGATCTGATCCGAATAACCGCCATCCACCGGAGTCAAGTTGATACGTGCTACGCCGTTGTGAGCTTGCGCACGACGAGGAGCATAATATGCTTCAGCACTACTCGTTGCATGGAGTACCAACGAAGTCGCTTCTGTCGCTTGGATAAAGAACGGACATCCTACCACAAAGGCTGCTTCGCTGATAGATACCGGAAGATAAGCATCCAGACCATTCTTATAAACCTGCACATAACCGCTTCCGTTGAAGCTTGCCGTAACGTACTGCAACATCGAGTTACCGACTGCACACCAGTTAGCATCTGCTCCTGTTCCATTCATCGTCAACGAGACGGCTGCCGGCTGGGTATAAGTAGCGACCATCGATTTGAAACGATACGTATTCCAACTGCCGTTAACCGTGAAGAAATAGAACTTACCCGGCTCAAGCGTATTGCCTGTGATATATTTCCAGCCCTTACCGGTCTGCAAACGTTGGTCAGCATCGTATTCTGCGATCATATAGTGCGTACCATATTCGCATTGACGATACGTGTCACCTTCCTTGCGCGATACACCATTATGGGCATCCACAGCGAACGGAACGGTGAATCCATACCATTTGGTATCATCCATCACACCCGAAGGATCCATATTGATCTCGATATACGCATTGGCAAAACTCATGGTCTCTGCATTCGTTACCTGACCACTCACTGCAGTACCATCCTCCGTTCCGATAGATGACTCGATTGTAAAGTCATTCACCACCAAATTCGCGGCTGCATCAAGAATCAGCGTAGCATCATCTTCTACATACAGATTTCCGTAAGCATCCTCATCTTTTATATCTTCATCGCCGATCGTTAAGGTATTACCGCTCTTCACAATGACCGTTGCACCCTCTTCAATCGTCAAACTACCTACCGTCACATTACCGGTCTCTATCGTCACGGTTACGCCTTCATCAACGGTCAGCTTATTTAACGTTACATCCGTTTGGATAATCACGTCCGTATCAATGCTGGCATCTGCGTTCGTTCCCAAGCCTGTCATATCGGTATTATTATCCCAAACGCCATTTTCTATCGGAACTACTTTTTCGTCTGCCTCTAATATAGTAGCTGTCAGAGCTACTTCTATCTCCAGATTCGTAATCGGATCCTTTACGTAAACCGTATTCTCCCATGCACCTACTTGCGTCGGAACGATGGTGACAGGTAATTGATAATGACCGAAACTACCGCATTCTACGTCGATTGCTCCGTTGTTTGCTATCGTTAAGCCATTAGTCGTATTCTCAGCGCGAGCAGCCAAGTCACCCTTCACATCCGAATAGTCAAACTCGACGTTCACTACCTTGGTTTGTCCCATCTTGATATCACCTACGTTGATAGCTTCAACGCTCGCCGTTAAATACTGCTTACGGGTAATCTTGATATCTTTGAAATTATGCGTTCCCTTACCTCCTGCCGCACGGTAGAAGCGGATGGCATCAGCACGCTCATCCAATTGAAGATTCTCAATCGACTTCCACGAGTTCTTTACCGGCTCAACGAGAGAACCACTCACATTCGACCAAACGCCATCAATACGCTGTTGTGCTGTCACATGACCGGCCAAAACAGGAACTCCGAGTACCTTATATTCCTCGCCTTCATATTGGAAAGAGAGTTTATCCGGCTTACCCATTAGTGTTTTGTCCAGTGTTATGATTTCAGAGTTACTCTCCAAATACTCGTAAGACGAGAAACTATAATTAGTCAAGACAGATACGGTTCCTTCCTGATCCAAGACAAACGGAGTCGCACAACCCTGCGACGGCTGACGAACCTTCACCTCTACCGTTATCGGAGCCGCAGCCTCGTAGTTTTCACCATCACCCGCTACATTTGCCGTTACCGTAGTCTCGCCGTAAGCCAAAATGGTCATCTTGTTACCGCTTACAGAGATAATACCGTTATTGAGAGGACAAGTGTAAGTCAGGAATGCCGAACGCTCTGCACTATACGTTTTCTGATTTCCGTGACGAATATAGACTCTTGCATCCAAGTCCACAATAGAATTGATCTCCATGAAACGCGGGAAGACTTGATCCCAAACAATCTCCTGAATATCTTTCTCGGTTGCATGAACGGTACGCGTTACGCTTACATCAGACCACGTATCATTTCCTGCAGCCGACACAGTCAACGTACACGTACCTTCACCTACTACCGCAAACTCTTTGCCCTCGTTACGAATCTCTATCACGGTTTCATCGTCCGAAGCATAATAGACGCGGTTTCCGCTGGATGCTTCTGCGGCGATATTCTTATCATTCACAACGGTACCTACCGCTAAAGTAATCGGAACGGTATTGAATCCTTCTTTCCATTCGATGGTCTGAACACGCTTGTTCGTCACACCGCTTACCGACAGAGCCGCTACTTGATACGAAGAACTTACCGTGATCACGCCTACATGATTGCCTTCTGCATCGCTGGAATAGGTAACAGTAACCTCTTCCTTCGTCGTTTCTGTCAAGTTATCTCCACTCACGCTAATCGTTGTACGATCTACCGTAAAATGAGGATCGCTGGATGCAATCGTCAACTCGCCGTCACACGTACTATAATCAATATAGAATTTCGCTGTCGTGGTATTTCCTACCGTATTGGTCGGCATAGCCAACGAAACAATCTTATCATGACCGGCATTCTGGATATTGATGTACGGTTTACGCGATACTTTTACATTTTTATACCATTTACTCAAGGTAGCACCTGTCTTGGCTCCAAAGCGGATATGCGTCACAAACTCATTGCTCTGCAAGTCCTTGAAACTATACGGACCAAAATCCTTATAACTCGTGGACAAGTCCGGATTGCATATCTCGCGCCAAGTCGTTCCGTTATCCACAGAATACTGTGCTACAAAATAGTTAGCACCTCCTGCTTGACGTTTTGCAGAGAACCAGATCTTATCAGCCGGAGCGTTGATCTCTATAGGCGTATCATAAACGCCAAGCTGAACACCTGTACTGAACTCGTGCTCTGTACCATCGTTTACAATATAACAGGTTGGAGGAGCCGGAACGCCTACCGCTACCATCAAATCCATCTCTGCAGAGGAATACTTATAATCCTCAGCCTGCGATAAGTGCCAGATAGCATAACCGTTCTCCGAAGTACTTGTAATCGTGGCTGATGCTGCCGTACCGGACAAGATAGCGATTCCCTCACCATAGGTTTGTTCAATACTAATCGGACTATCCGTATGATTCGATGAGATGGCTACCGTTGCACTCTGGTTATTGTCCATCAATCTCGTCCACTCGGTGCCTTCATTGTCCCATAAGCAACTGAAATTGGTGGTGTGCTTGGATACGATGATCCAATACGTAGCCGTTGCGCCGGTATATTTACGTGTCTCTTTCTGATAGAAAGCGATCTTGGTCGCACCGGCATTCTCCGCCGTAAGGATCCTTGTGTCCGGATCATAGGTCACCAAGTTATTGCCTTCTACTTCTTTATTCAGTGCCTCATTGGCAAATGTGGTATTCTCAAACGTGTAATAGAAATCGTCTTCACTATTCGCCGTCGGTTGCTCAGCCGAAGTATTCTCAAATACATACTGACCTTCTTGCGTTCCTTCTACCAACAGGTCGTAGTTCTCTCCGCTAAATGCCGTCACATATTTCTTAACGGTCAGCGTAATCGTCTTTTCGCCCGAAGCCAAGAAACGTTCATTCTCTGCTTGCCAGATCTTGATGGTTACCGTAGTGGACAAGCCGAACATCTGATTATCGCTATTCGGAATCACGATCTTGTTATTCGCAACATCGTAATAAGCCAAGTTAGCATTCGACGAGCTGGTCTGTACCGTTGCGTCGCTATTCTTCTGGTCACGAATATTGGTAACTTCGTCATCCACAAATCGCTCATATTCCGTTGCGGCAATAGTCATCGTGTTCGCACGCTTGCTTACGCTTACTACAAACTCAGCCGTTGCCTCGCTATAATAATCCGTCTGCGCCTTGGTAGCACGGATCGTATAGTTGCCGATAGCCGTTGCCGAGAAGATATTGCCTTCACCTATCGTTGCTTTCGCCTTATTCTCGCTGATCACCTCATAGGTCACAACGCCGGTACGACTTGCCTCTTCCGGATCAATAGTCTGCGACTTAATCAAATCATCCAGATCAATCTTCGAATCATCGGCGCCGGCATCAATACCATCCACAGCAACCTTCACCTCGCCATTATTCATCTCTATCGCCTGCGTTGCGCGCGTGATAGTAATAGGAATAGTAAACTCTTTGGTGTTGTACATATCTCCGTCCGTCGGAGTGAAAGTAACGAAGTAGCTGTGCTTTCCTACGTTATCCGTAATCTTTTGCGAAGGAGTCTTCCATGCGAACCTACCCTCAACCGACGTATTTTCTACGCCACGCAACGTAATATCTGCCGCACCGCCGGAGAGTGTACTGTTTTCCAACGTCTGCAGATATACAACCGAAGTACCTGCCGGATTCGTTGCAATATTCGGTGTCGCTTTGCTGACAACAATATTGCTTACGGTCGTCGAAGTCGGCTTATAGACATTATTACCTGCCTGATTTACCGTAATATCGATCATTCCGCTCTGAGCGAAAGTCATCTCTGCGCCATTAAACGAAGCGATACCTGCCGGACTTGCCGAATAGGTAAAGTCCGTCAAACCCGAGTTAGTCTCAGCGCTCAAGGTCACCTTATCCGTCGTCAGATAGTTCTGTTCGATATTAGTCGAAGTAATACTCTGCGTTAACTGGCTGATTGATACATTCAACGTACAGGTTTGCAACTTATTACCCGTATTATCCTTTATATACAGATAGCCTACATCATTGCCTTCTTCGGCACCTGCTGTATAAGATACCGAAACGGTCTGCGTACCGTTCTCGCTGCAATCACCAAAATTATCCGGAGTGAATGAGAACTTATCATTCGAGCACTCCAACGAAATCGGATAGTTCGCATAGCTTACATCGAAGGTCAACGCTGCCGTTTGCGTATTCGGGTGCGTACTGAAGTTCAGGCTATTCGTCGAGATAGTGCAATATTTCTGATGTGTATAAGTAATATTATCAATATTGTATCCGTTTGAAGAAGTAGTAACTACTTTTACTGATTTAGCATGAATATAACTGCTCAAATCAATCTCTGAATTCGAGATACTCTTATCAATATCTCCCGCTCCGTAAGACTTCGTGTATAATTTTGTACCCGTTCCGTTTCGTCCGCTCCAGAACTCAAAATCAACACCTACAGTATAGATAGCCCAACTTGTTTTTGTACGACTAACCGATACGTACATCTTATTCGGGATATCGATATTATAGGTATTAGAAGTCTCTTTCATGGTGATGCTTGAATTAACCAGCGGCTCACTCTCATCGCACACCTTCGTCGGATCAACTACTTTCACTGTCTTAGACAAACTCGAAGCCGGCGCGTAGATACCATCACCTGCCTGCGAAGCAACAATCGTCGTGTTCTTACACTCCGACGTATAGGTCAGCGTCCATGTATCGCCGTCTTGCGTCAATGTCAAACCTGTTTGATCACCTACCAATGCATAACTTACAGCCAGACCACTCGAAGCCGTTGCATTGAGCGTAATAGACTTTGTGCCATCTGTTGTCTTCAAACGTGAGAAATCTTGATCCCAACTAATTGTCTGCTTCTCCTTATTGGTGATCGTGATATCCTTAGTAATATCTTTATCCTCATAGGATCCATTACCCGTCACATGCGCCGTAATAGTGATCGTACCCGAAGTCGCTTGCAGCATAGTTGCGCTATTTCCATCACAACTAACATAATCCTCATTGCCTTCCGAAGACAATGTAACCGTCAATCCGTTTGCATTCGTGGCACTCAATACATCATCCACATTGAAATAAGCTGCATCAGACGACCATGTTACGGTCGGAGTTTGTTTTACCGTCTTACCGGTGATCGTCACCTCTTTGCGATAAACATCGTTATAAATCACCAAATGTGCATAATCTGTTCCTGCTGTTGCAGATCCATATTCAATAGTAATGTTAGCTCTGCTACCGCTACAATCCGAAACAGCTATCTCCGATTGAGACAAAGTAAACTTGTCGGGATTATCATTAGTAATCTTCAGATTACCGCCATTTGCCAACGAATAATCAATCGTCAATGTTCCTACACCCTTTTCTCCTGACGGATAAACCGGTGCATTCGAAGCCGTCTTATCAATCGTTAAATCTGAAGCGTTGAGATAAGTTTTGCGAGTAACAGAGACGTTCTTTACATGAACATAAGATCCTCCTTTAAGACGGAAACGTACTCCTTTAGCTGCAGGATCGAGAGCTTGGGTCTTTGTTTGCCAATCGCCATCGAAATCATCTTTATAGTCTGTGATATTTTGCCAACTACCGTTTAATAGTTGTTGAACATTATAACCCATATCTGCTCCCCATGTTCTATAGATGTCGAATTTTACAACACCTGCAACATTTTCTGCCTCCCAAGTATGTTCATGATACGTATTGCCATGCCATCCGTTTTCTTGGTTGGACTGATTCTCTAACACATAACACGTATTCTCTGCTGCCAATTTCACATCTACGCTGAACGTATTATCAGCCGCCAGATACTTGTAGTTCTCATCTTGGTGGATACTCCACGTAGCCGTTACATCTTTCTTATATTTCGAATGTACAGTACCCGAGTGCGTATTCTGCGTATAATCAAATACCGCAACCGTATTATCTCGTGCCATCTGCTTAACCAACTGAATCGGACTTCCTGTATAATCCGTATTCGTTGCTGTCAATGTCACCGCCAGATCTTTTCCCAGCTGCATCGTCGGCTTATAAGTCTCTGCCCAATTCGCATACAGCTTATTTGCATTCTTGGTTACCGTAACCACAAATGACGCATCTGCCGCATTATACTTATAGGTCTCGGGCTGATAGAAGTGAACCGTTCCGGTACCGGCATTCTTTCCGGTTACTGTTTTGGCTCCCGCATTGTAGGAAATAGCCAATGAAGCGTTCGGACTTCCGGTCGTAATGTCAGTTGTCACATTCTGCGTCAAGGTATAGTAGAAACCGGTACTCTCACCCAAAACCGGCGTACCTGCGGCGATATTGGCGGTTCCGATATAGGCATCACTCGGCTTGGTATAAGTCAAAGTATAAGAAGAAGCCACATCTGCATCTACTTTGACAGCCTTGTTTTCTACATTCGCAAACGTACTATTGTATTTATAGACCGTATAAGTATAGGTTGCAGATGTATCTTTCTTAATAGTTTCTGTTTCGGCTTGCGTGAAATAAATCTCTGCTACGCCGGCATTGTGTGCAATAATCTTATTGCCTTCGAAAGAAATTACTTGATCTCCGTTTCTCACGTCGCTAATGGACAAAACCTTAATATGTGCAACAGGACCATCAACGTGCTCAAAAGTAAATGCGTTTTCTTGCTCGCCATCAACCATCATCCATTGATCTGCGCCCTCCATCACTGGAGTATATTTATTGATCCAATTGGCATGTAACTCAATATCGCCGGCATATTTCCAGTTTTTGCTGGCATCGGTATAGGTATCATCTCCACCTGCCTGAGCTATCACATTTCCAAAAGCATCAATAATTTTTGTCCCCGTACCATTAGTACCCGTATAATATCCGTCGAACACATTATTAGCTTTTTTCGGCGTAGTAATCGCATTCGTCAAAATAGTATTTTTATCAAATGTAACTTTAAGACTCGGCGTTCCCGCAAAGGTAGTTCCTTCTCCTGCATTCAATGTAATGGTATAATTATTCACCGTCCAATGCGCATAGAGTGTATGATTACTTGTTGATGTAACCGTAGTACCTGAAACTACTTTCGATCCACCGGAAGCTGCCGTGTACCATCCCGTGAAAGTATAACCCGTCCTCGTCGGAGTAGGAAGATCACCATATGTCTGCGTATATGTTACTGATTTAGATTCTGTATCCACACTACCCGAATTTGCATCAAATGACACTATATAACTTGCCAACGAGAATCGAGCATAGCGATATATTGTTGCCGGGTTATTTTTATCAGAAGAAGTAGATGTAAGACTCTCAGAATATTTTCTTTCTGATGATTTTAGATTTCCACCTGATTGCTGATCATACCACCCGTCAAATTTATATCCGGCCCACTCTTTCGCCTGAAGATTAACATCAAATGTTGCGCTAGAACTCCAATTATATTTATCATTGGACGAATTATCATCATCTTTATAGTCTTCGTCTTTACTCGGCCAATTACCATTCAAACTAACATATACACCCCCAGCTGTTCTATTAACCGAATTATTAAACACCGCTTTTGCATATGCTTTTCCATACCATGTCTTTCCCCACGCACTCTCATTTACGCCAAACAAGCACACCATGAGGAGTGCAAGCATAGTAAGTAAGGGTTTTGTACTGGTAATCCTAGACCATTGACGTACCCATCTCGATACCATTACGGTAGATGTACGTACTGTATTAACACTCTTCATATCTTTCATAACCTTAAATTTTCTATTGTTTGTTATTTTTGCGTGTCGCTTTGTCGCTTTGCTTTAAAAATTTTCGTGACACTTTGACACTTTGACACTTTTATCTATTTTGCTGTTTTACTGCTTCTTATCTTCATTTCATCCTCTTCCCAAAGTGCCAAAGTGTCAAAACGACATAGCGACACCTTCATTTTTGGAATCATTTTAGACCTTTTGGACTAATTCTCCTCCTCCGGCAAATCTAACTTCGGCTCTTGCCCTTCAAAGAAGCGCTTCGCACTTAATTGGCTAACCACCTCTCTACCCGTTTTAGACTCTAACTCTTGACGTGCTACTCTTGCTACATTTCCTCCCTCAGCAGCACATTGTTTGTTTTCATCCAGCGTCTTCGGGTCACGCGCTTTAGTGATACTCGTCGCTGACAACTCAGCCAACATATTCAGCACTAATTCCTCATTGGTCATATTGTCGCGCAAGTTCTCTTTCTTCAAACCCTTAAACTTCTTATACTCGCGCGCGGTCTTTCCCGACCAAGCTTGATAGATTATATCTGTCAGCGTTGCATACTCTTGCCCCTCTTGCACTCCATGCTTATCCCACTGATCCGTCAAGTCCTTACGTATCTCTATACTCTTGAGGCGCTGGTTGATCCAATTATCCGAATAGCCCAGACGCTTATAATCGCGCAACGCTTGCTGAATACTCAGTTCCGGATCTTGCAGTTGGTTCAAGCGCTCTTGTCCCACACGCGCTAACCACAACTTGAACGGCTCTGCTTTCTTGGACGGAACAGATTGTATCAATCGCAATATTTGCTCTGTATCCGCTACATCTGTAAGATATTTTTTACCATCCGCAGCCTGCAATTTCAGTTGGTTACAATTTGTAACCGACTCATTTCCCTCTTTCGCAAGCCGATTTTTCAGAACCTTCCAATAAGTACGTGGATTTGCACTCTCCGTAAGTACGGCAATGACATCTACGATTGAAAAGAACCATTTCTCTTGGTCTTCATCCCAAACGGTACGAATCTTTGTTTGCTCAAATAATTTGACGGCTTCTTGCTGTGACATACTCCTCATTTGTTCGAGTTTTGCCAACCGGACTTTGCAAAATATACGATTTTTAAGATTGAACGCACATTTTCTTAGCCGCAGTTAGCAAAATCGAGTGCAAAATTAATATTTTCAACTGATATATGCAAATTTTTACGCGCGCGAGCGCACGATTAATAATAAGGTATAGCCGATTCTTAAAAATTCACACAAAAAGAGAAGACATTTCTGCCTTCTCTTTCTGATTATCTTAAAATTTGAACTACTCTGCCTTCAATCCGGTAATGGTATAGACTGCATCGCCACGACGGATATAAATGACGCCCTCACGAAGCTCTTTCACTACCTTGCTCTCCGTCTCAACTTGCTCTACATCAACCGTCGAAGTCACAGTAATATGACGAACGATCAAACTATCGCAACCAAACTCTGTCTGTAAGTGCTTAAAGATCACAATCTCAGTCGGTTCATCCGGCATGACGTACTCTGATTCCGTCATCAGGTACTCTTCCTCGCCAACCATCGTGTACCATTTGTTCGGTTCGATGGAAAGGGTCTTACCTGTTCCGATTGTCTCATAGATATCTTCCACCTCGTTCGGATGAACAATAATGGTCAGCGCAACAATCGAATCGCCGCCTTGCGCATTCTTCTCCTCCAGGAGAATCTCCAACGGCTCTGTCGTAGCCTCTACATACGCAACTCCCTGGAATTCAACCGTATCGCCCTCACAGATCTCAGCCGTGTACTCGCCATAAGTCGGAGCCGGCAATACAACCAGCACTTTCTCTACCGGCTCTGCCGCGGAATAAAGACCATTACCTGCTTGTACAGCCGTGATCGTGATCGTATCCGGTAAAAGCGCAATCAATAACTTTTGCTCCTCGTCAAAGTAAGCTACCGCGCTGTCCGAACTGATATAAGAAACCTCCAAACCGCTGGTTGCGGACGCTAAAAGTTCCAAAGTCTCGCCGGCGGTTACTACCAACGTATCAACATCCCAAACGATCTGCTGCTCTACAGGATCCTGAACAACCGTGATCTCTACATCTACCGTAGCGCTCGCATAAATAGCGCTGTTGGTCGGAGTGAAGATAACCTGATAGCTCTGCAGACCTGCTTCCGGAACGATCTCCGGATCAGCCCATGCGAACGATCCTTCTACCGTTGCCTCACCGCCAGTCAGTACCGATTGCCCCAGACTTGCGCCGTAAGCGATATTCGATGCTACAGGAGACTCCACTACATATACTTCCGTCAAGCCGATTTGAATCGTCTTGCTTACCGAAACCTCATTCCAACGGTCGTCTCCTGCCTGATAAGCGGTAATATCCACGTTTCCGGCAGAAAGGATTACCAACACGCCATTCTCTACATAAGCGATCGTGCTGTCCGAACTCAGATAAACAACCTCCAATCCGCTCGATGCCGTAGCAGGCTGAATCTCAACCACATCCGTCGAAGAACAGGTAGCCGGCAGATCGAAACCAAGGATCGATTGGTTATAACCCGTACAGGTCACGCTCAGAGTGATCGTGTGCTCGGTCGGATTAGCCTTACCGTCCGAAATAGTGATCGAACCCGTATAAACGCTGTCTTTCACGTTCGGCGTAAAGGAAATCTCAAACGTCTCCGTGCTACGATCCGCACAATCCGTACCGATCGAAGTCTTCGAAACAGCAAACGGACAATTCTCGCTTAACGTAATATCCACTACATCAATGTTCGAACGCGATACAGACACCGTTTTCGACCAGCGTACATTATACTCAGCAGTTTCCACTATAGCACTCTCGCTCACTACCATCTCTTTCTTACGCGGAATAGAAATATTAGTAACCGTCTGCTCTGCATACTCACCTGTACGGAAACGAATCTTCGTTGCCGTAGCATCCAATGCATAAGGTCCAAAATCACTCACACTCGTACCCGGTTGAATAGCGGCTACCAACTTCCAATCCATACCAGCCTCACCAAGCGCATATTGCTCGATATACATATCGTCCTGAGTCTCCCAAATATACTTTAAGTCTCCGCGCTTAGCCTTAAAGGTCAGATTAGTCGGCTTACCTGCAAGCGAGAACTCCTGATAAACCATACCGTTCTTATCTCCCTTAGCGAACGAAAAACTCTCATCTGCTAACGCATACTCATCACAAGCCGATTGCGGGTCACGCACCTTGATCTGTTTGCGTGCCGTAGCTGCAATCCATACTTCGCCGTTGATCTCACCACCCGCTTGCGTAGCAATAATATAAGCAACACCCGGAGTACCGGTAATAGTCAACACATTTCCGTTCAGCGTCACGCAGTTATCCGAACCTTCTTCCAAAGCATAAGTCACTTCGCCGCCGCTGGTTGCTGTAGCTGTCAACTCGATCGTATTCGGATTGGCATCAGTCTTCAGCCCCATGAAGTTCTGATCCCATACAATCACCTGCTTGTTATCCGACGTAACGGTAAACACCCGACTCTCAACCTTCTCATTATAGATATCATTACCTGTAGCGGTAATAGTGATCGTTGCTGTACCATTCTCTACAGCATACAAAGTCTTTCCGTCTTCCGAAACAGCAATCACATCAAGATTGTCAGATTCATAAGTAATCTCAGCCTCCGGATTATCTGCTGTAGCCAACGCTGCGCCTGTCAGTTCATCGCCCGAGTTCATCGTGAACTTCGTTGCTTCCAAATCGGCATTCCAGTGAATAGCCTGCTCACGCTTGGTGGTACTACCGGATACCGTTACGGTCTTTGTAACTGAACCATTCGTAATAGTGATCGTAGCATTGTGCACACCTATCTCCTGATTGCGGTTGTAACCTACCGTCACGGTCTGCGTACCGTATTGAGCCTTACCGCCGAACGATGCCGGACTAACCGTAAAGAGCGCATTATCGCTCGTTACTGTCATCGCGTTCACGTTACACCACTCAACATCAAATGTTTTCTCTTCTACACCGGAACTGATCGTGTTTGTGCCGAAATCCAAAGACGTGATTTCATCGTCACCCACTTTCGGATTATTCACATAAGCTTGATCCGATACTTTGATGTCTGCTACTATACCGCTATAGTTACCGGAATAGCAGATCTTCACATACTTGGTTGATTTGGACAATCCGATAGGATCCGGAGTTGCCCAATCGGTTGAAACCGTAATAATCGAAGTAGTTGCAGCACTTGCAGTCCATACGCGAGACCAAGTCGAATTATCCGCACTCTCCTCTACATACCAGTCAGGACGAGTAGCCATCGTAGTGGTAATCTTACATTTGAAACTCAACTGATATGCGATACTTTGTTGATCCAATGCAATGACAATATATTTCTCACTCCAGTTACCCGGTTTGAGCCAACTATCCGTTCCTAAACGAACACCTCCATCCCAACTTTGGGTACCCTCTTTTTGAATAACAACACTTGAGTTGTTATAATGACTTTGGGTCAAAATAGTGTTATAAGGCAGTTGTGCCCAAACACTTACACTTAATAGTGCAAAAAGAATTGTTAATACGTAAATCTTTTTCATACTTAAATTTATTAGTTTTTATTAATAATCTTAAAATTCATACCAAAAAGCGTGCAAAATTACGAATATTTTTTGATATATACAAAAAAATCGCACGCTCGCGCGCACGATTAATAATAAGGTGTAGCCGATTCTTAAAAATCAGTCCTTTGTCCCTTTGTACATTGTACATTGTCCCTTTGTCCTTTAATTGCCTTTGTACATTGTACATTGTCCCTTTGTCCCTTACTCAATGACTCCGGCTTCTTTCCATGAAGCAATCGTCGCCTCTACGTCGGACATCGCTTGCTCGGGGGAAACCTCGTATTCCGAACAAAGAGCTTTGCAGAGCTTAGCCGCATCGAACTCTCCTTCTGCCGCCTTCTCCCACAAAAAAGCCGCTGTCTCGTTGAGCGTGATCATCTTATTGAAATTGATGAGCTCCATAGATTCGCCCACCAAAATGTACTCATTGCCTAATTTGCGCAACTTAAATCCTTCGATTGTTTTCATAAAGCCATTTACTATTTAATCATTTACCATGTACCATTTATTTATGCAATTTATCATTTATACATTTTTAGCAATGTATGACGATAGATTTTTAACAACCATTTGCGTACCGGCAACAAACGATGCCACAAACGTCCTTTTGTCAGGCATTTATGCCTGCCGGAAGGCATCATAACAGCCGTCACTCGACCGATGATATTCTCCCTTTTGCAAAACTCTTCTCCTGATAGATTACCGTCTCCTTGTAGCACATAGACCTTGCCGTCGGCGCCCTGCTCTATCCGAATCAAACGATGCAGCACAAAGGTTTTACCTTTGTAAGGCGTCTGTACTTCCGCTAAGATCACATCTCCCACACGGGGTTCATCGGTTACGGGCTGCAGAATAACGCTGTCTTTCCCCCCTTCGATGAACGGCCTCATACTCACGCCGGAAGGCGTAAAAAGTACTTCCTTACTTTCGCGTAAGTAGTCCGCAAACTTCGGAATCAATATTTCGTTCTCTATGACCACCCTATTCGCTCACGTATTCAAAACAGTTACACGGCTCGGTATAATAAGTAATCGACATAATATACACCGATTTTTTTATGGCTTCTATTTTTAGATAGTAATCGCCACGTACGGGCAAAGGTCTTTCAATACTCTTTTTGAAAGTTAGTGCATCTGTAGTTAAAGGCGTCCAAATGCTACCATCCGACGAGTAATATAGTTTCAGATGATTATCATAATCGTGATTACACGTTACTCGTACGGCTTTCAAATAATCGATTGCAGGGGATATGGTTACATAATCGCCTATATTAGGCAGGCTAATACAAATCAGACCTCCATTGAGAGTAAAGGTCGCATTTTCCGAGCATGTATAAGTCACTAAGGGAGTTACGCCTTCTTTATACCCGTTCGGCCAAGTCAACGTGACGGGCGCAGTGGTCATATCATGAAAGCTATGCGTGATAGAAATCACTTCAGCTCTGCCTGTTAGCGCATGAAGCGCCAACAAGCACAGAACCAACATGTAATCTCTCACCCGCATCATTTACTCAATACGCTCACCCGTAATGCTATACACTTCCTCACCACGGATGATCACAATATGACCATTACGGATTGCCTTGGTGCATTGTACCGGCGTACTTTGTACTTCCTCCACACCGGAACCACTGGTGCAAACCGTACTGTAATTGCTATACGAAGCGCCACCTTCGCTCGTTACCGTTACGGAATAAACATAGACTGAATTCGTGGTACATGTCACCTCTACTCCTAATTTACCGGAAGCGTTATTGAACGTATATTCCAAATCGCGCAAACTGGTTCCTCCGTTTTTGGTAACGTCTTGCGACAATTCCGTCGTGCCCACAGATATCTTAATACTTCCGACGCCCTTGGTTGCGTTCGTGCAGTAGGATACCACCACTTTGCTTACTCCGCTCAAGGTAGCCTTTGTTTCAGCGCCGGCTCCGGAGTAAGCTGCGGTTACCTGTACACCCTGATTAGCTTGCAAAGCGTATCCGTCTTTGAGGCTGTTCCAACTGTCGGTTGCATCTTCCCACGATTTGGAAGTGAACGTATAAGTGGTGTTTTGCGGAGCACCACCTTCTCCATCTTGGTCTGCAAAGACGGCGTAGAACGTAGCACCTTCAGCGACAGCGTCACCCGCTTTCGCAAAGCTCGGAGCAGTTGTTTCGCTGCTATACGAAGCTTGGGTACACCAACCTACAAAGACGCGTCCGTCACTACAAGCGACAGGATCCTCCTCAGGAAGAACCAACGTACCGGTGCTTTGAATAGTGGCAAACGGTCTGCCGAAAGCCACAAAGCTGACATCAAACGGATCTACCGGAATAACCGGTTCCTCGATATAGGTGAAGGTCACGACCCTGTTGCTCTCCTTGATATTCAAGAGTGGTTTGCCGCTGACGCCGGACCATGAAGTCTTCTTACCGGTTCCCGGGAAGGGGTTCTTCGGACAGTTATCCGTAGAGCCGTCCCATCCGATCTTGGTTCCGGTAGCAGAAACGACAGTATAGAGCGGAGCTCCGCTGGTTTCTGAGTTGTTCGGCGCGTTATTTTCCCAAGCCGATGCATTGAAATTGACTTTCCAGATGAGCATGCCGTGTCCCGTGAGCGGTGCATCCCAACCCACAGCCTGACGGTTCTCGATATAATAGCGCAGACCGGAAGTGGTCGGGCCGACATACGTACCGGAAGCATTGATCTGATAGGTTTGTTGGTTCTCTGTTCCGTTCGCATAGAGCGTTACATTCTGACCGGTGTTACCCAAGTTAATCGGCGTTAACCAACCGAAGAAATCTTTCTCCCACGGGTCGTAGTTAGGCGGGCAGTGTCCGTCGCCGTTGTAACTACCACCGTCCATGATATCCCAGTCATTCGGCGTAAGACAATTATCATAGACCGTTCCATAATCTGTATCGTACAGATCCGGCAGACCCATTACGTGACCGAACTCATGGCAGAGTGTTCCGATACCACCGAGCGAGTTACCGGAGAGCTCACCGGACATCGCATAGTTATCGAGTTTTTTACCGCCTACTTTGCATTGAGTAGCCGTATAGGTGCAATTTCCGTAAGAACGCGCGGATTCAACAGACCAGTTGTGCGGCCAGATGGTCTCAGAAGTACCACCATCTGCCTGTCCTTTACCGGCATAGATGACATAAACGAAATCGACATAGCCATCAGAATCGGAGTCATAGTCCGCCCAGTTGATGGTGAACTGCTCGTTAGCGAGGATACATGCCTCTACGACGGCATCGGTAGCGTGCTGGTCATCGCCTTCCTCACTGCCATCTGTTCCATAATAGGCCACGTTGCGGCTCAGGTTTACCGGTCCGAATACATCAAACTGCGGACGATAGGTACCATTGGACTGATCCGCAAAATACTGACCTGCAGAAGGATAACCGCTATTCACGGTACAATTGGTCGAGTTACAAAGCTCATCAAAGGTAGCCTGCGTATGGCCGGATTGCATGGATTTATCAGCGAAATTAGCCAAGATAACCACACCTTTCGGAGCAAGGTTCGGCGTAACGCCCACATCCTTGCGTTGACGACGGGCTACACCTTTCGCACGACGTGCCTTAGCCACCTCGACCGAGGGAGCCTCACCAACCTCTACATACATTCCATTGACCTCACGTACCTCTTTTCCGTCACGATTGATCATGAAATAATAAAACTCATCTCCCACTACTTGGATTTCGATGGTCGAGCCATCGGCTTGCGTTCGGGTCTGCCATCCTCGGCGAGCCGGAACCGCCATCATTGTCACTGCCACAAAAAGCAAAAGACACAATGTTGTAATTTTCCTCATCTGTTTACTGTGTTTTTATTCATACAAAAAAGCATGCAAAGGTACTGTTTTTTTTTGAAATGTCCAAATTTTTTCAAAGAAAAAGCATTTTTGCTTTTATATTTTCACCATTTGAGACACAATTTATTCAATTAGGGACACAATTATTCCAAAATCCGAACCCACGATAACCCCATGTTAAATCGTTAATAAGTCTTTCTAACTTTAACAAAGCAAACGTAATCTTTAAGATAATTGCTTTCTGTGATCCTACTATAAGGTCGCGGTTATAGATCTTATGGGAAAGAACTTTTGGCATAACAGGAAGTTGAAAGAAAGTGTAGAAATGTGGAAAATTTGACATAAAGTGTGCAAAAAGTGTATTTTTTACCTTATATATTTGTGTATGTGCGCGAAAAATAGTAAATTTGCACCGATTTTGCAAAATAAACTTAGCAAAAGAGTCGAAAGTCGAAAGTCGAAAGACCGTTGCACTCCAAGTAGAAAGAAAAAAAACAGAAATAAAAAACCAATTTTTTCGTTTAACTAAAAACAAAACACAAAACACATGAAAAAAATTTTCACATTAGCCGCAACTTTGTTTGCAGCAATTTGCATGAACGCAGGTGATATCACTATTGCGTTAACAAGCATGACCGCCGGCGAAAATTCGTACGCTTATGATGGCAACGAAGTCAAAGCAAAAAACAACAATGTGTACATTGAGTTGCCAGATGCAAATGTACAAGGCAGCATTACGATTAAAGGTAGTTCCACTAAAAGCGATCGTTTTCTCTACATCTACGGAGAAGGAGGTACCGTTAAAGACGAGAGCCGTGCTATTCAAATGAAAAGCGATGGCGAAACTATTAATTTTTCGGCAAGCGACATTATTCTTGTCAGCGAAGTTCCTTACTTGCTTTTCTCTACAACAGATGACTTCAAGTTCAAAAAATTCAACTACACTTATGAAGAAGGAAAGACCATCGTTTCGACGGTAGAGACTTTGACGGCGGTTAAGGTGAACGGCACCGCTATTTCAGCAAGTGATTTTACGGAACTGATATCCTCTCGCTATGTAAGTTTGAATGAGCAGTATATTACCGCTCCGGTTGTTACCTTCACGAAGCACACGGTTATCACTTACGATGATCAAACCACCAAAGAGAGCGATACGGACATTGATGTAACCGCAGAATTGGTAGAAGTGAACAATGTATGGGAGGCAAGCGCTGTTATCGCAGAAACAGAATACAGAGTTGTCATGCCAAAAGCCGCAAGCCACACCGTTACCTATTTGATGATGGAAGGAAGCGATGAGATCGTATTAGGCACCGAATTGGTAGCTGTTGGCGGTCACCCCGCTGAGTACGCACAATACGAGGTTAGACCTTTGTACACCTTCAACGATTGGTATGATTCCGATTATAATGAGACGGTAGATTTGTCTGAGGTGGTAGTTAATGAAGATATGTCATTCTACGCTGATTTCGATAAGGCTTATGCTCAGTCGCTCAACATTGAGCAGTTGGTAGTAACAAACGGCAAGGGCTATGGCATCAAAGATGCACTGATCGCAGCCGGTTATGAGTACAGCAATCTGGATGCTCTGGATTCTCTCAACAACGCAAAAGGCGCTGCCCGCAACGAACCCTATCTGGGTCTGAAGATCAAGAAACAAGGCGGTTTCATTGCTTGCAATGTAGCAACCGGTAGCACCATCCGCGTTAAGTTCGGTTATGTAGAGAATAACGTGCTGGCAATTGCCGGAAACGACACGATGACTCTGACCCCGGCTAACAAGACCCTCGATGTACTGGAATTCACCGCTGCAGCAGATACCTACGTGAAGATCCAAACGACGAGCGACAAAACCGTTGTGATCAAACAAATCATGGTTGACGAAGCTATCACTGACGTAATGTACAAGATCACGTATGCAGCATCAGAGAACGGCGAGGTTAGCGGCTGGACCATAGCTTATCCGGGCGAGGAAGTTGTAATGGACATCACTTCCAACGAGGGCTATGCACTGACCAGCCTCACGTACAACGGCACAGAGATGGTACAAACGGCTCCGGGGGCTCCGATCAGCTTCACGATGCCTGCAGAGGCTGTAACTGTTGCAGCTACATTTGGCGATATCGCTACCGGTATCAACAACACCGATGCAGAATTGAAGGTTGTTAAGGTCATCGAAAACGGTCAGTTGTTCATTATTAAGAACGGCGTTAAATACGATGCACAAGGAACTATCGTTCGTTAAGACGTTCGATGCCTAAAAAAAATCGTCCGGACAATCCGGGCGATTTTTTTTGTTTGGGGCAGAGCCCTTGTTACTCAAAAGATACTTTGCTGTCCGTCCGACGAGAGAGGCGTTTTGCCCAAATGCCGGTAAGCCAGCAGGGTAGCTTCGCGACCACGAGGGGTGCGTTTGATGAATCCCTCTTTGATCAAGTACGGTTCGTACACATCTTCAATGGTTCCGGCATCTTCTCCCATAGCAGTCGCGATCGTATTCAATCCGACCGGACCTCCGCGGAACTTATCAATAATCGTTAACAGCAACTTATTATCAATCTGGTCGAGTCCGAAGGTATCGATATTCAGTGCTTCGAGAGCAAACTTGGCGATTTCCAGATCAATCGTTCCATTGCCTTTGACCTGCGCAAAATCCCGTACTCTTCGCAGCAATGCGTTGGCAATACGTGGCGTACCTCTACTTCGGCGGGCGATCTCTCCGGCGGCTTGCTCGTTGATCACCACGCCCAACAGCCTTGCGCTTCGTTTCACAATACCCGCCAAGATATCGGCATCGTAATACTCCAAATGGCAATTGATTCCGAATCGTGCACGCAAAGGACTGGTCAGCAGACCGCTTCGGGTGGTCGCTCCGATGAGCGTAAAATGGTTCAGATCAATCTGAATCGTGCGCGCACTCGGACCTTTATCAATCATGATATCTATCCGATAGTCCTCCATCGCCGAGTATAAATACTCCTCCACAATAGGGCTCAACCGATGGATCTCGTCGATAAAAAGCACGTCATTGGGCTCGAGGCTGGTCAGCAATCCCGCCAGGTCACCGGGTTTGTCCAAAACCGGACCGCTTGTTACCTTGAATCCCACGCCCAACTCATTGGCGATAATATTACTCAAGGTGGTTTTTCCCAAGCCCGGAGGTCCGAAGAGCAATACGTGGTCCAAACTCTCGCCACGCATTTTCGCAGCCTCCACAAAAATCTTCAGATTAGACGTCACCTTGCTCTGCCCTGCAAAGTCCGCAAAGCACAAAGGACGCAGGGCATTGTCCTGCTCTTTCTCCGTCATCTGGTTCCGTATGTCAAAATCATTTACCATTTACCATTTACCATTTACCATTTACCATTTACCATTTACCATTTACCATTTACCATTTACCATTTACCATTTACCATTTACCATTTACCATTTACCATTTACCATTTACCATTTCCTCATTTACCATTTACCATTTA
>Ga0247610_10000739_pt1 | contig 44123 bp, 47 predicted proteins | sample 174DNAGHGhighgp2_FD_193483 | JGI IMG/M metagenome (GOLD analysis project Ga0247610, IMG submission 193483) | Sheep rumen microbial communities from Palmerston North, Manawatu-Wanganui, New Zealand - 1742 DNA GHGhigh gp2 | ecosystem: Host-associated > Mammals > Digestive system > Stomach > Rumen...
TTATCCCGCAAACCACCCGCAAGAAGTGCTTCGACAAAGACTGGGTCATAAATGCCAAGCCGCCTGCTAAGGGAGTCGGTCAAGTGCTCGAATACATCGGGCGCTATGCCTACCGCGTGGCCATCACAAATTCCAGAATTCTGGACGTGACCGACTCGGAGATCTCCTATGACTACAAAATGTACAAGAAGGGTGGCAAGCACGGAGTCATATCCATGGACATCGATGCGTTCCTTAATCTGCTGTCTCTTCATATACTGCCTGACCATTTTGTCAGAATACGTCACTATGGCATACTCTCTCCCTGCAACCGCGAGAAGCTGCGCAGCATACAGCAGCAATTGAATGTGCCGCCTGTACCGAAGGAGAGAAAGAAGAAGTCATACCTTGATATCTGTAATGAGAAGGGATGGAACATAGGATTCTGTGAGGAGTGCTGTTGCCAACGGCTCATCATGATGACCATCAAGCCTGCTCCGAGGGCACCACCTTATAGATTCTGGCGCATCGGGGATTAATTGCATCTGTCTGCGAAACGCTATTCTTCGTAGACGGCATTACAATGCCCGTTTGTACCGAAATCAACGTCATATTGCTTCAAGTTTTGAGATTGGACATCTCTGATTTATATGATTGCGCGAGATTAAGCACTCGTTTGTCTATCTTAGAGCCATCGCCTGATACTCTGGAAACCATGAAAAACCAGCATCTATCCCCATAGATATTACTCATGCAACGGAAGTACAACATCTTGCTTCATATCTGCTCCGCAGAGACGAAGCCTATATCGTTCTCGTCAACACAGGTTCCCTTCTTCCGTTTGCTACGATGTCAACATGATTATTTCTTGAATTTAATATGACCTTCAAAACTATTACCAATCCCTTCGCAATAGTTTACATTGTATTCCCTACATGGAATGTAAGTCAAAGCTATTTCTGGATGTTTTAAAAATGCTTTATAAACAGAAACTGCAGATAGTTTAGGTCCAAGCGAACTGACAACAACATTAAAACTCTCCAGATTTTCTGAAATAACTTTTTCTAGGATACCATATCCCCAGTCCTCACTATAGCAATCAATTTCCTTGTATTCCGTCTTCACACCCATTTTTATACATTCATCAGCATGCAGTTTTGAGGTGTTCCTTATGTTTTCGTCCAATCTATTTGGCTTCTGGATTAAGAGAATGACTCTACTGGGATTATAGAAATATACCAGTTGCTTGGTTCTCTCCAAGTCAAATCCTGTGATTATCACTAAGAGTGTTTGTTTTTCTATACTTACTATCCCTGAATGTTTAAACAACAATCGGGGAAGCTCTGCATCACGGCTTAGCCATTCGTTCGAATATTTGTAAGGCTGATGGTACACGATATCAACACTTGCAACTTTTTCCTTTAGGAAAAATAAAAGAGTCCATATGAGGTTTCGCGACATAGTGCATACGTCCAACTTAACACTATCATCGCTATTAATAGAAGCCATCAAATCCTTCATATCTCTCCAAAATGATGAACTATTAAAATCAAGTATTATCTTATCACACATAATTTTACAGTCATCGCATTTTTCCGCAATCTCGTCTATTATTGGAGCTATCTTTTCAGAATTGACAGGTGCAGCATTCTCAAATATAATAACTCTATCAAAGCTGGCTGACTCTATATCTTTCTTAAAACCGAGGACAGAACGCTCTTCCCAGCTAGGATAAATCATCAAAATAATCATAACTGATCAAATAGTTCTAATTGTTTAACATTCGATTCGTTAACAAATGAAGGAATATTTTTATTCCGAAAAGCAGCATTGCATAAATCACCTGCCTTTATCGAAACATGAGAAAACTGGCCATGAACATCTAACCCACGTGCAGGGAAAAGCATCCTATTAGGTACGTACAAAGCTACTTGAGTTCCTTTTTCTTTACCACTTCTCCTTCTCATATACATATACTGTGCTTTCATTGAGATTTCAAACAAAGCTCTTAACTCGTCTATCTGCTTCGTCTCCACTTCCTCTAATGCTGAGATAGAAAACACAATTGCTCTCGGCTCTGCAATGTCCGCTTTTAGTCTTTGAGAAAAGAGAATCATCAGTTTGTCAAACAATGAGTATATCTGCTTAGCCTGATCAGCAGAACAATTGGGGATTCTTGTATCTAGACCATCTTGCAAATCATCCCACAGTCTTTGACTTCGAGATGATATAACATCATTCTGTACTGAGGAAGGAATATTGGTAATATTACCAGAAGAATTATTAATAACATTGTCAAACATCCAATAACAAGGATCTAGTAGATTCCTGATAATTCCTGTTGAACATTCCACAATGGTCTCGAAACCAGCATAAGGAGGCTTATTTGCCTTATCGCTTCTCTCCCTGAAGTACATGGCTCGATGATACTTATATACGTAATCATTTATCGCTTTTTGATCATCTTTGTATTTCCCTGACGCTATTTTCCTCGCCTTTTCCTTATATTCTTCTAATTGAGTTGTCTGTTCTTTATTTGCTGGGAAAAACTCTTCTGGGTCAATTGCGATATTAACCTTCTGTAATCGCTTTACGACAATCTCTTTTGCCCACTTTGAGAACGTCGATTCTCGATTTTGTAATTCCTGCTCCATATCTACGGTCAGGTAGTCATGTCCTTCCAGAATAACACCTTCTGTTGACGTGGTTCTAAGAGGCCTTCCAATTTTAGCAGTTGCTACTTTAAAGCTAAATACTGAATGATCACGAAAACTAATCCACGAATTGAGAGTCTTTATTTGATACTCATTCATATCATGGGCGTCATCAATCATTATCATAAAATGAGAGCTTTTGAGAAGCTCTACCCTTCTCAGAATATTCAAAAAAGGTAATATCGTCGAGGAAAAAGAGAGTGCACCTGCATAAAAAGCATCACTATCATAACGGTTAATATACTTCTGAGTATCTATTGTCTCTTTATTGACATATTGTTTTATCGCCTCATAAAAATTGGAAGCTTTATCATTGAATGCTGCATCCCAAGTATATGTCAACTCATCCAAAAATTCTTCACGGTGAGATTCCGTAGCTTCTATCAACTCTTCTGATACCGAAATAGTATCTGCAATGGAATATAAGATACTTAGAACCAGGAAATGTTCGCAGATGATATACTTCTGATGCTCATTACTCAATAACTTGTATTCTTTTTTATGAAACAGAGGAGTATTGCAGGGTATATGGACACCGATTTTCTCATAGTCCACTTGCATTCCGTTATCTTTACAACTCTTATATTGAATTTTAAAAGAATTATAAAGCAACGTCATGGTTTTACCCGATCCACGTTCTCCTATAAGGAATATATTTTTTGTTGATCTGATAAATCGCGAATAATTGTAATCCTCAATATAATAGTTGATTATATCTTCCTCAGACAAGTTATTGGCAGCTTCATATTCAAACGGATTAATCACCTCTTTCATCTTCATTTAATTTAATCTGTCCTAATATTTTTTCAATCTCATACTGGGGAAATCGTTTCAAGAACAATTCTATTTCACCATCATTATCATCCATATATGTATATTTGTCTTCCAACGAGATCTGGTCAAGGTCAAGATTCAAAGGATTACCGTTAGAATTGAATTCATAAGTAACGTCTGTACGCTTAAATACATCAAGTATTGGAGCATAGTACTTACAATAACGTCGTTCAATATCTAACTTAATAACTCGTTTATAGGAAAACCTCAATAGTTGCTGCAAACTTTCGCATTGACTACAATCAATATCATATGTAACAGCAATGCGAGATCCACCCCTATCTATATAAGGTCTGGTTATCTGAGCATATTCATGATAAATCCGGCTATTCCAATCAATTATACGATTCTCTATCATATAATCAGAAGTCCGTTGAGGTCCTTCTGCAAGCTCATCAGCGAAACGTAGTACAGAAGCCAGTTCTCGAAGCCGTAAAGGATGACTAAACAAGTCGCTATTCTCTGCAAGCTCGTTAAGTGTATCTTTATCACCCTTACTTGACTCTCCACAATGAGCACCTACTGCTTGCAAGACCAGTCTACGCTCTTGATTGAAATGAGAGTTTTTATTGCGAACCATGTTATATATGTCGGTAACTTTTTTATTATGATTTTCTCTACCATTAATATTTCCAACATCATGAAAGAGAATTGATAATGCAAGGAAATACAATTCTACACCATTATAACGACTACTCCCGTCATTACCTATTAGCATAACTGCGTTGTCCTGAACATTTATAACATGACTAATGTCGTGATATGTCAGATCTTTCTCAACTCCCTTTATTTCTCCATAAATATTACATTTAAGAGACTCTTTTGCCGAAAAATAAAAAGTTAATAGCTGGTTTTTCAATTCTTCCGATAGACTATCGTCAGATTGGAGCTTCTCTACCAGCATTTTTTCCAATCCCGTTTGTATATCAAGATTTATATTCATCCGAAGTATTCTTTTGGATTATAACTAAGCATATTAATAACTTAACAATCTCTCAAAAACAACTTTTGCCAACATTGGAGGTACAGCATTACCCACTTGTTGTTGCTGCTGTCCAATAGAGCCATAAAATACAAAATTGTCTGGGAAAGACTGTATTCTAGCAGCCTCTCTCACAGATAAGCCCCGATCTTCCAATGGGTGTATTAACATATTTTTTCGGTAATTGCCAATCACTGAAGACGGTTCCTCCATGGATAATCGATGATAAATACCCGTATGGCAACGACTACAATCTGTATAGTTGTTCATTAGTTCTGGAGGTATGTCCTTCCAGTTGCCTCCTTGGGGTATATACTTGTAGCGTTCCAAAATCAACTCAGAATTTACTGATACAAGGTTATTATAGGAAAAGTGAGAATGACCTCGTAGTTTCTTTGCATATTTAGATGTTGCCTTACACTTGTATGGTAATCTATCAAATGATGCGCCATTCGTAAGAATCGGTAAATCAGAAATTGCATCAGCTACTGTTACACGTTTTCTAGTTTTCTTTGCTTTTGGAAAATCAAACTCAATACCATGAAGATTCCCTACTAAAAACACCCTATTCCGTTTTTGAGGAATACCATAGTCGTATGCACAAAGCACATCTTCACTTAATGTATAACCTAAATCTGAAAAGGACTTTTTTATTGTTTCCCAAAAATAGCCGTCTGCAGTTTGCAATATACCACTTACATTTTCCAGGACAATCCAATCTGGAAGCCACATTTTTGTTATACGAAGATATTCTTCAAATAACCAGTTTTTTATGTTATTTATATTCCTTGTACGGACATTAGACAAAGAAAATCCTTGACAGGGCGGTCCTCCTATAATTATTCTTTGTTCATCTTGGACATTCAATTCTTCAGGAATAGATGTAAATTTCCGTATATCATCATTCAACATCATAACATGATGGTGATTTTTAGAATAGGTAAGAGCTGCTGCTGTATCTTTTTCAACAGCCATTTTGATGGCGATTCCAGCCAATTCTGCACCCAATGAAAGTCCGCCTGCACCAGAAAACAAATCAATTCCAATCATATTTAGGGAACTGCATTAACTTTCTTATACACCAACTCACCACTGCCCTCCCTATTGGAAGCGCTACTCATATCCAACAAATTAAATGTCGTTTCTATACATCCGTACTTCTCGCCATGCTTACTCCCAGTACAATAGAGTTCCTTGCATATCTTCTCATACGACTTCAGAAGTTTCGTATTTGGAAGATTCTTCTTTCTAAAGACAGTGGTAATGGCAATCACATCACTGGTGGGAATCGATAACATACGTCCAAAGAAATCCTTTGTGGTCAGAGATGTATGATGAGGTATTTTCAAATATACAACGTTATGAAGAAAACCTTCATCTATCAGCCTTGCGCTCTTATCTTCCAAATCCCCACAAAACAGCAGATTACTGCCATTAACGTTCAATGCCAAAACAACAGAAAATGTATTATATCCTGTTTGCATATCAAAGTGCTTACCCCTGTCGACAAACTGAGAAATGGGAGAAAGAAAACAAAATTTGCATGTTAACTTTTGGGGAAATCCGAGTCCCTTATTCGCAAAGATCAAAGTAAACAGGGTTCTTGCCTCTTCGTCTTTATCTACCGATACGACTGAAACCTGATACTTCTGTGATCCCTTATTAGAATACTTATTGTACAAATAAGATCTAGTAGCATCTATCACGGGCTTCACATCCTTCAAGTGTTCTATATCTGGTAGATAGACTTGAGCGTTTCTCTTCTTATCGTATGTATCCAAAAGTCGGGGAATGTCAAGAGAATGGTCGGTGTCTGGATGAGTCCATATAAACATGTCAACACTATCTGCATTCTCCTTATTCAACAAATGGTCTACATGACTATACCAATCATCTTCATTGATATAGGAGTCTATTAAGAAAGTAAAGAGTGCTTTCTTCCCATCTTTAAACACCCCCAAAATTGACTCTCCTTCCACAGGATAGCCAACAGTATATATATGAAGTGTCAGACTGGAAAAGTCATCTACCGGAATCTCTTTACGCTTAGGCATTAGAGCATCTTGTAAGCTTTTATAAAATAACTGGATTTAGAATGGGATATAGTATTCCGACTTCTCCTACGTCCCGATTCAAAAGAAGTAATAGCCTTGCGAGCTACAAATCCCTTCTTTGAGTTATTATCTTTTATCTGTCCTTTTGTCATATCCTTCTTCAATTAAAACATCTGGTCGTTTCATTCTTCGCGCTTTCAAACATTTCAACCAGCAACCCTCCAAGGCTGTCAACATCGACAATTTCAACACTTTCATGTGGTGTTGCAAGTGTGCTTACCAACATTTGGTAACATGTACTCCCTTCAAATTTACCTTGACGGATGATTCTAACTAAACTGACATAACAACTACCAGCTATTCTTGTGTCAGAGTACCTGCCATTCAATGTCCCTTCATCCGTTAAAAGAGGGAACGCCGTCTTATCTACAATTTTGAACAACTCATCCAAACTTGACGCCTTTACTTCATGTTGAGTGTAAAGAGTAAGTCCCTGAAAATCAATGCCGTTCTGAAATCTTTCCAGATTGAGCGCATTATAAATTTCTGCTAACAATCCATTGTCTTCGATGTGTTGCTGCTCATTTTCGCATATAGAAACAAACAGATAATATGGAGAGATATAAGCATCAACTTTTATATTTAGTTGTACTTTATCACTATTAAATAGTAGGCCGCGTATTATATAATTTTTCTTATCAATAATATCCCCTAAACTTGAGTCTATAGTATCTGAAACAGCGTCAACATCCACCAACTCCCTTTCAATATCTGTCAACTCTCTAATAGTAAAACTATCCCTTTTATATGTATTAACCAGAAATTCAGAATACGCTTTACAAAATGACGACATGCTAAAGAAGTCAACCCTGAAAGCTAACAATCTTCTGGAATCCAAAATACTTTTATTATATGCTTTGATTTCACACATATTCCTTATTTTTTTTGCAAATATAATAACTTTTTCTCAATCTATTGCAATTTCCATGCCAAAAATAACACTTTTCTATTATTTTTGTGCAATTTTCTTCGTATCTTCTTTCTTTTATTACCGAAAATCACCCTCCCGCAATCTTCTAATTCAGTCTGGCCATCTTTGCCACCTCATCCACTTGTCTTACAATGTCACGCAGGAACTTCGACATAATTCTGTTCCTGTCATTCCTCGGGTCTGGTTCATAACCATAGATAGCGGTGATATATCTGTCAAGAAATGATTTCTTTATGCTAATACCTTTATGATAATATGTATACTGTGCAGTCAATTTAATTAGCTTTCTGTAAATTACATCCAGTACTATATCATTATGAAATTCGTAGAGTTTGTCTATGCCAAGTATTTGCTTATAGCCATTCATCAGTGTCAAATCATCAGCAGATTTAACGTCAAAGAATGTTTTAACCTCTATGTTACTGTCATCAATCCAGCCAGCTTGTTTAATGCCAAATCCAAACCTGAATTTTGACTCGTCAAAGTTATAGGGCGACATCATTCTCATTCTTCCATGATTGTCCATCACATCTTCTATATGTTTATGCGTCTGATTACAGGTAGCACAACTCGGTACAAAGTTGGCATAACTTAAGGCCAAGAAAGGATACTGCCCCTTGGGGAAGAAATGATCAATCTGCGCCTTTGCCACATGTATCTTTCCATTGCTTCTTGGATATCTGACACTTCCAATATAACTTTGACCACAATAGGGGCACACTTTAAGGCCAACGCTGTCAACCACGGTCTCTTTGTCCACAAACTTTGATTTCTCATACCCATTCTCAACAAATATATAGCTCATGATGGTATGAAAATCCTCAAACTGTGGCCTTCCTGCATAGCATCGGTCATATTTCCTTTTCCCCAATTTCACAAAATTCTCAGGTGAATCTAGCCTCACTCTTTCTACGATGGTTCTCAGGTAGTTGAAGTCACCTTGAAGCAGATTCCGCAGGTCAGTATTCTTCCGATAATCATCAAGGAAGTTTTTTGTAAAGCCATGAGGCTCGACCACAATGTCATACTGTTGGTTCTTTATTTTCTTCTTAATACAGAACCCTGGTTGAAGCACATCCTTTATGATGTCATCCACCTTATCCAGCATGTCATCAGCATACTTTTGGGCAGCAGTATGATTATAGTCAATTCTGAACATACCCGTTTCTCCTTCCCTTCTCCATTTCATACAGTAGATACCCCCTAATGACAGGGTCTGCCACAAGATTCACCTGCTCCCTAAGAGTATCGTCTATTCTACCTCGCTTTATACTATTCATAAACTCTTCTATCTTCCTCGCAGCAAATTTCCCCACGGGTTGCTCCTTCAGGAAGAAACCATTTCTCAGCAAGTCGTAATAGTTTGCTCCAAAGGTGGAAAACGTTTTGAATTCCATTTCCTCATCCTCGCTCATAGTTGTCTTAAAATCCAGACCATTCATCATAAACAAGATGTTGTCTTTGGGAATGTCAGAGAGTATAAATGGTGAGTGAGTCGCTATCACGATCTGAATGGATTCTATTCTCTGTAATCTCAGCCATGAAAGATAATGTAACAAATTGTAGATGAAGTTCTGCTGGTATTCTGGATGATAATACAGCTCCGCTTCATCAAACACCAAACATATATGACGGAAACCTATACCTTTACCAGCAGCAATACTCTCATCCATGCTCTTGATGTGGAAAATGGTTGCCGCCAAGCTATAGAGAAACTGCTTCTCTCCGCTACTCATCTTTGATAACTGTATCTCGTTTCCACCCTCATCTTTTATCAGCTTGGCATCCAATTGGTACAATGGAGACGGCAGTTGCATGAGAATTTCATCCAATGAAATCTCTGCCTTTAAATTCACGTTAGAGAAATCCATTTCACCACTTGCTTTGAGGAAAGGACTACCGTCTATACCATTTTCCAAGACAGCAGCAACAGTACTGATACACTTCCTAATACCGTATGTTACATTCGTATGGTCTTGTCGGATGGCATTATATAGGCCATATTCGTCTATTTCTTCTATGAATCCCTGCTCGTAAGGCACATTCTGCCTTATATGTTTCCGCACATATTCAATAACATCAAAAAGGTTCCTAAATTTATCGTAATAGGTACATAAATGAACCGTCTGGTACCCCATATACTCTATTAGCAGATTGAGCACTTCAAGTGGTTTGCTTGTTTCTTTGTCATCCATCTCAGTCATGTATAGATCTTCACATCCAAAAGTTTTTGCCCATCCTTCAGCCATTGAGGCGGCCATAATAGTGAGGTCTTCTGTTTTTACATGCTTACCGTTGGCTGTCATTCCTATCTTGCTCGTAAACTGTTCTCTGGCATGTGGTTTCAACGTATACTCAATCTTCGACAGTTTATAACCTGGCATAAACTGATAACCACGTGTCTTTGCAAACAGCATCAATGAAACAAGTTTCTCTACCGATTCCTCCTTCAGTTTGTTCACGTCGATATTCCCGCCGAATCGCGTAGGAGTTATTGTCAGAGGGAAAATATAGTTCTGCTCCAATTGGAAAATCTGCTTTAACCAGTTTCCGTTGACCTTACCTTTCAGCCCTTCAACTTGCGTGTCCGACAGATAATCGCTGGCATTCAAACTATATGAACCATAGTTACACATTACAATATAGAACAAAAAGGAAGCAATGTCATATCTCTTCCTCTGTTCCAAATTAGCCAATTCCACATCCCCTTTCCCATCAGAATATGTCATTAGCTCATTTCGACATTTCAGTAGTCTGACAATGCCATCTGTCTCAAAATAGAGGTCAACGAATAATCCGTATGCGTACGCTGGCTGTTGCTCGTCGCTTGCATACTGGTCATATAGCAGCATACATGCAGCATTGTTCACTATCCTTATAAGATAATCCAACAATGACGATTTCCCGCTGCCGTTCTTTCCTACAATGCCAACAACAGAAATGCGGGGGTGTTCAGCAAAGACATTATAAAGTCCGTTGTCCAGTATATCATCCTCTATCATCCATCTCCCATCTGATATGGATGGTTCAGGATAATTTCCAAATGGAAACCATCCAGCCTTCACGCCACGCATAACCTCTGTAGGACTATTCTTGCCCTTATCATCTCTATTGTATATTCGTATTCCAATGATTCTCATTTCCAGCTAATTTGCTAATCAACCATGAATCATTAATCCTTAACCTTGGACCATGAACCTTTATATCACCTCCCCCGCATACTCCATCTTCTTCCCGAAGACAGTGCAAAGAATCATCTGGAAGTCCTTAACGAAGGAATAATGCCGATAATAGTAACAATTCAGTCGCACTTTATCTGGATATATTACATGGTCGTTATACCACACTGCCAGTTCCTGATTGATCATTTGACTAGCATCAATATCTGTGGGATCTGTGAAATCCGTATTCCTCTCCCCTTCCGTGGTTCCGTAGTTCCATTCACGAACTCTTCGAGATCGTGTTCGAAACCATTGACATTCGGTCCAAGTGGTACCACCCAGTTTGTATCAAACGCCTCTTTCACGTACTTCTGTTCCATTCCGTCCTCGCTCATGTGAGCCAAGCACAGGTAGATCCTTTTTCTTTCTGACATAATATATGATATTTCTAATTCTTTCTATTTTCCTGTTACAAAAAAGGTATAACCTTGCTGCTTCAATCAATTTTAATTATCAATTCAACTCTATGCGACATAAACCACATCCTGTTCCTCATGAAACACATGCACAATCACGCAAAAAGTCACAAAGCACCTTCTTCGGGACCTGCTCTGTGACTTGCGCTAGTTTTATTGCCAAATCAGCATTCATCATGAAACTGACATATTAAAATGACATAATTTCTTGGGGCTGAGGTCGGTTTTATGATTCTTGAAAGTGAATCAAAGAGCCCCCAAATCCTCTCTATCGGCAGACATTGACAAAACATCGGAAATATTGATTTGTTCAAGGTTCTTGTCTTTCGAAAACAATTGATTCAATTGTGTATCTACAGCAATCAGTGATGGCATATCATCTCCATTGTACATCAACCTTCTTTTCCCCGAACCTATTTTTTTTGCAGGCACACCACCAAGTACTAAATTCCCTCCCCCTTCAACGAAACTTTTATTTACTAGACTGTTAGAAGAAACAATCGTTCCATCTGGGAGTTCCGTTCCTTTTAGTATACTAACACGGCTACCTATCCAAACAGCATTACCAATAATTACAGGCTTATTGTTTCGCATAATTTTGTTTCCATCAACTAAAACATAGTGGAAATCGGTATCAAAAATCTGCACATCCCATGATACCATACAAGAATCCCCAATAAATATTCTATCAGAACATTTAATTCTCACGTTGGCACCTATACTGACTCTTTTCCCTGTTTCCAATACCGCCCCATCGGTGACATTGACTATTCCACCATTCAGAATATTACACCTGCCATGAACAAGATGTGTCCCATAATTATGATATAATGTATGGAATTGAGGTACCCTACCATAGAACCCACCACCGCCACCAATACGTAGTGTGGCAGTCATAATATTGTCAAAAACTATACTCCCACGTTTCAAGCCTCTCAATTCTACCCTGCCATACAAAATAATGGGGAATTTTATAGCATCATAAAAATCAAGCACTTTGAAATTGACCCAAATCGTTTTGAGGATATTGGGTCTCGATTCGTATATTTTTCTGATAGTTCCCCCTATCGACATGGCTTATCTATAAAAATCATCCGGAGAATTAATGATTCCCTCTTCAAAGATTTCATCAGTTTCAATAATTGGGTAGACATCGTTCGTATTCAATATCAGCGAGCATACCCCCCAGGATAAGCCTACACCAAAGCCACAAGTGAGTACGTTCAATTCTTTACCAGAGTTGTCTTCACCATATGTGTCACATAGTACCAGAGGAATGGCTGGAGCAGAAGTATTACCAAAACGATCCAAGCAAAGTGGCATTTTCTCTTCTGAACACTTCAACTTCTTGCAAAGCATCTGGCTGATATATTTGTTTGCTTGATGGAAAGCCAAACAGTCATATTCATTAATATCCATCTCTGTCTTTGCCAAGAATTCTTTGATGGTTCTCGGGACTTGCGATATAGTAAAAGCGAACACGTCTTCTCCTTGCATGTTTGTATTATAAAGAGAGCGGACATTGCCATCTTTCCATACAAAGTCTTGTGTCGGAGCGTTTATATTTCTAAAACCACCAGCTGGAGCGATGATAGCCTTATATCCCGAACCGTCAGTTTTTAACAATCCTCTAATTGGCGACGTACTTTCCTTCTTATCCAGAAGTATAGCCGCACCACCGTCACCAAAGAGCATATTCACAGACTTGTCTTCTGGATTAACCATCTTGGTGAGAGACTCACCTACCAACAATAAAGCCCTATCAATGTCTGAGTTAGCCATCATAGAGCATACCACCTGCATACCATACACGAATGCAGAACAGCCAAGACTAACATCAAAAGCAACACAGTTTTTGTCCAATCCAAGTCGTTTATGAAGGACGCAGGCCGTAGCCGGACGACGATAATCCGTAGAATGAGCAACAAACACCAACGCCCCTATATCTTTCCTGTCAATATTCTTTTCAGAAATAATCTTTTCTGCTGCCACAAAACAAAGATCGGAAGCCGTCTGATGGGGCTTTGTTCTGTGGAACTGTTTAATACCCGTTGAAGCTGAAAACTTATTTACATACTCTTCTCCATATTTCTCTGCAAAATCAGATACTTTTACTAACTCTGTCGGAACAGCACTTGCCACTCCGCACACTTTAATATGATCAAATTGAAAATAAGGCATAAATATTTAATTCATTTACAAATCACTTTAACAATCTACCACCGTCAATCACCAGTTCAGATCCTGTTACCCAAGCTGCAGCATCTGACAACAGATAAATAATTGCCCATGCAACTTCCTCAGGTTTTCCATACCGTTTAAGCGGAAAAGAGGCTTTGTCTGCTTCCAGTTGTTCTTTTGAAACAGAAAGATTGGAAGTTATATTTGTCTCCACCATTCCTGCACAAACTGCATTCACACGGATACCCTTTTCTGCCAATTCCTTTGCGGACGCCATTGTAAACGCATTAACAGCTCCCTTAGTAGAAGCATACATACTATTTCCCACACTGGCTTTCCCGAGTCCTGAAACAGAACTAACAAATACACAAGAAGAACCTCTTTTCATCACTTTCTTTTTCACCATCATAGAAAGTAAAAGCACAGGAGCTAGGGTATTCACCTTGATTAGCTCCAAATACTTCTCTTCTTTGATAAATGGAACCGGTGCAGTTATTGAGAAACCTGCATTATTCACCAATCCATGAATTTCGGGAAGTTCCGAAATCATCTTTTCGACTGCATCTGTCTCTTTCAAATCGCACTGGATGAACGAATGGCCTTCACCCTCAAGCATAGAAAGCGTCTCTTTCAGACGTTCTGCATTTCGTGCCGTAAGGATAACCTTAGCTCCCATTTTTGAGCACTCGACAGCTGTTGCTCTACCGATACCAGAGGAGGCACCTGTTACAAGGATGTTTTTCCCCTCCAATGAATAAGGACTATGCATTGTCTTCTGTTATCTTGAGGTATATCCCCCATCTACCACGATATTCTGACCTGTAATCCAACGTGCGCCATCAGACAGCAGGAACATTGCTGCATTTGCGATGTCTGAGGGCTTCCCGAGTCCAAGGGGGAATCCTTCTTGACGTTCTTTTCGCTGCTCTTCAGTCAATGATTCCATCAACTGTTGCATCAAAGGAGTCAGAATGGTACCTGGCGAGATGCAGTTAATGGTCATACCTTTGGGAGCGATTTCCAGCGCAATGGTCTTAACCATAGATTGTATAGCACCCTTTGACGCCGCATATGCAGCCACGCCCGGACGTCCAACCAGAGAAGTAATGGAGGAGATTAATACAAAGCGAGTGTTTTCTCCGTGGTTTTTACCTTTCATAATAGGCTTCATGACATTTAAGGAACCAAGAACATTCACATTGTATATCTTTTTATAATCCTCACCTGACAGTTTATGGAAAGGAAGGGTTTTCTCAATGCCTGCACAATGGAGGAGGCCATCAATAGGTGCAACAGCAGCAACAGCTTCTGAAACTATTGCTGTCACCGCCTCTTCAAGGGTCAAGTCAACCACCCCACAGAAGCATTTCACCTCAGGATTACACAATTCTTTCGTGGTAGCAAGCGCCTCATGATTCAAATCAAGTAGAATCAGGTTAGCACCAGCATTGGAGAAATCAACAGCACACTGCCTTCCAATGCCGGATGCTGCTCCTGTCACCAGAATAGTCTTACCTGCAATAGCAAGAGGATTGTACATGTTAAAGCTTACTTTGAACGATGTTATACAACTCTTCCACCGTATGTGCCTGACGCATGTCTTCTCCCTTCAGAACAACATCAAACTCATCATCAATCATTGAAATGATTGTGAGTCCAATAAGCGATGACCATTCGTTAAGATCACGGAAATTGGTTTCTGCCTTAATCTCAGAAGGATCAGTGTCATCAAACTGTTCTGCAAATTTCTCTACAAATTCTTTAAGTTCCATAATAATACTGAATTTAAAAATGAATATAATTGTGATCTATTTATAATTCAAGTTTTTTTGCGGGATTGCCCATATAGAGATACCCGTCTTTAGGGCTTTTCATCAACACGCTGGCAGCACCAAGTCTCACATTACTACCGATCTTAACGCCTTGCAACACGATTGATGCGATTCCAAAGAAGTTAGTGTCACCGATTTTGACTTCTCCAGAAATCCTGACATTGGGCATAAAGGAGTTATAAGAGCCCACCTCTGCATCATGTCCAAAAATAACAATACCATTCAACATATTGAAATCGCCCAGCTTCACATTGCACGAAACACGGCATAGGTTCTTTATAACATTGCCTTTGCCAATTGAGAAAGTCTGAGGGTCTACAATGTCAAAGGTAGGACAGATAATATTGGGGAAGTCTATTCTCGGATTTTTGATTTTCTCAACTAACATCTTCACAGTCTTAGGACTACCTATTGCCATCACAACAGCCAATTCATCTGGATACTCATTCAGCGTCTGCATATTACCCAAAACACAACCATGATGGTCTACCTGTGTCCCCACTGGCACACCGTCATCAAAGTATCCAATGATTTCCCATTGGGGTTCAACAGAGTTCACTCTGTCAATCAGGCAGGCAGTCTCTCTTCCCAAACCACCTGCTCCATATACTGCGATTTTTTTCATCATTCTCCTATTAGTTCGTTCCATCAAAAAAAGGCATTGTTACTGACTGTCCTGAGCCAGTATTAATATCATCTCTAAAAAGAACCTTCTTAATGGTAATAAAAATCACTTTAATATCCGTCCAAAGCGAACAATGATCCACATACCACACATCAAGTTTGAACTTTTCCGTCCAACTTATGGCATTGCGTCCATGAACCTGCGCCCAACCACTAATACCAGGACGTACTTCATGACGACGAGCTTGTTCCAGACTGTACAAAGGTAAATACTTAACCAATAACGGGCGAGGGCCAATCAATGCCATATCACCCTTTAGGACATTGAACAGTTGAGGTAATTCATCAATGGAGGTACTACGCACAAACTTTCCGACTTTGGTTATTCTTTGTGCATCTGGAAGCAATTTCCCTTCTGCATTCCTCTCATCAGTCATGGTCTTAAATTTAATTACTTTGAATATCTTGCCATCCTTACCAGGCCTCTCTTGGAAGAAAAAGGCACCAGCACCTTTGTTAACGAAGTATAGCCAGATAGTGATGACTATGAGAATCGGACTAATGCAAATGATTGCCAATAAGGAGATAATAAAGTCAAATATACGTTTGAAGAAATGTTTGTACATATTTAGGCTTGATAAAGTTTGTCCATTCCCTCCCAGATGATTTCACTCTTGAAGTTTTGACCCCATAACGGGCCATTCTTGGCCAGTCTCTCTCTGAGTTCATTACCTTGCTTTAACAACAACATAGCGTCATACAAGGCGTCTATATTTTTAGGCTTTACCAATATACCATTATAGCCGTCACATACAGCATCACAAGTTCCTGTTCCTGTTGTACTGATTACAGGAATCTCCATATCAGCTGCTTGAACCAAAACATTACCAAATCCTTCCCACCAGGCAGGAAGGACAAAGACATCCATCAGCGAGAAGTAAAGTGGAGCATTCAATTGCTTTCCGGCCAGCACAACAGCCTCATGCTCTTTCATGCGTGGAATAAGGGTCTTGTCGCTCACCTGTTCTTCGTATGCAGGTCCGACAATCAACAGACGGCAGTTTTTGTCTTCCTCATAAATACGCTTAAATGCCTCAAACAATTCGGAGAGTCCTTTCCTGTCAACAATTCGTCCGAGGAACCCAAACACAAATTTACCCTTAAATCCCAAATCTTCTATTAGTTTCGTGCGTTCTTCTTCATTCACATTACTTCTGTTGTAGAAGTTTGGATCAATGCCATTGCTACTGCCCTTGTTAATGACAACACACTTACTCTCCTTGAACAAATGATCTTTCAGTCCCAATAACTTTACCGATGGACTGATACAAATAATCTTATGAGCACAACGTCCACATATCTTCTCACATGTCTTTAATATCATTCTCGTGAGTCCATGCTCATGTTCATAACGGAAACCTCGGCATGTGTAAATCCTGTTAGGTATGCGACACCACCATGCAGCCATCAGGCCTAATAGTCCCATCTTTGGAGTTCCTAAATTAACCACATCGGGGCGTTCTTTCCGAAACAGGCGAATCAGACGAAACAGGGTCACCAAATCTTTAAAAGGAGAAATATTCCTCTCAATCTTCACATTGAGCGGTCTGCAATTCTCTCTCACACAATAGTTCAGCGACTCCTCATTATGTTGAGTAAGAAGACAGGTATCATATCCTAATCCAGCAAAATGCTTCATTTGGCCTCTCAATAAACCAACGCTGGCAGGTATGGTAATACCCACTACCAATTTTTTCTTTGTCATAATTACAATTTTTCTCTTGTCCAATTAATGTTTTCCTTGATCATTTTTGCAGGAATCCCAACAATGCACACATTGGGTTGATTAAACTTCTTGGTCACTATGGCATGTTCACCAACAACGGAATTATCAGAAACCACACTTCCCTTTCCCAAAGACACACCATGACCCAGCCACACATGATTCCCTACAACAATGTTCTCTGGGCGATTGATTCTTTCCCCTGTTTCCAAATCAATGATAGAATGTTTATCTGTGGTATTCACTCTGACTCCCCTACTTATCATACAATCCTCACCAATGGATATATTCGTTTCACTTTCTTCAACAGACAAACTTGCACTACCAATTGTAGTTTTCTTACCGATTATACAGTGACAATTATCACCAATTATTGAAATATTGCATTTCTCATATACCATAACAGAATCTTCTATTTCCACAGAAGAATTCTTACCACAAACCACTATCGACAAATATCTAAACCGGCAGCGGTTGCCAATTTGAACTGAACTGCCCTTTCCTTTTACGGTTATCTTACTCTTCCTGAACAGGGAATCATGGGATAAAAATACGCGCCCTCCATTCATTTTTTTGGTTTTCAATCCGAAACAATTAACAATACGGCATATTATCGGATATACGGACGATTGAAGAATTGTTTGTTTGTTCATGACTGTTTCAAATAGTTCATTACTGCTTTTATCTGTTTGTCGTTTCCACCGTCGGCCACGTTATCATTTACCAACTTCACACCCTGTGAATGACCGATACTGATTTCGTCCTTGTCATACTTGTCGTTGGTAAAGATTTCGATTCCTGCTTTTCTTGCTTGCATATTCAGCCACACATCATCAGCCAGAAAACAGATTTCCTTAAAGACCTCTTTTTTGAAAGTCTCATGCGGCATGATGCCAGTCGGAATCAGCGTACCGGCCCCTGACGTAAAGAAGAATTCCTTTGAAGTTTGTTCCTTACGAGGATTGTAGTTGTGAACCCATTTCCTGTATGGGTTTAGGTCCCTATTGGTATAGGTCATTCTATGAACTCTCGTTGCACAAATACTTTCAGGATGGCTTTTAGCCATTCCTACAAGATTTTCTAACAACTGATCAGGATAATACAAGTCATCGTCCAACAGCACTATATCGGCATCCTTATACTCCTGCAAGGCATAATAGTATTTCTTATGAGAACGCAAATCCTCATCCACCCAACGAATGGTCAGTCCCTTCTCAACACATCTTTGCAACGACTCTGGTATGCGATGCTTCGGAAATTGTGGCGTGGCCAACCAAAGGACAATCTCGTCCGCCTTTACCGTCTGGCGAAAGATAGTCTCGATGCATACCCATATCTCATCTATTCGAGCAGGAAAAGAGGTCAGGGAACAAATCAGTTTTTTATCTCTCTTATTATCAGTATTGACCCCTGTGTCAACAGGATTCTGGCTGAAAAATGTTGGCAAGCTTCTGTCCAATTGTTGCTTCACAAATTTCCGAACCAACCGGTTTGCAGCCTTACCTACCACACCCAGTTGGTTGTCATCAACAAAGTTCCAATATAATCTATACCAATAATTCATGTAAGTTAGTTACAAAATAAAATCCAGGAACCTATCACCAATCTTTTCTGGGTCTAACCGCTCGCGGACATGGATTGCGTTGGCAGCATACTTTGCTCTAAGGCCATCGTCCTCCATCAAGGCTATCATTTCATCCGCCAAACCCTGTATATCGCCGTCAGAAACGATTACGCCATTCACACGGTGTTCAATCAGGTCGGCAGCAATGCTATCAAATGCAATACAAGGCAACGGTGAAGCCATAGCTTCGCACAAGGCGTTGGGGAACCCCTCACATCGAGATGGGATAACATAGATTTTGCTCTCGGCAAGCAAACGGTCAACATCCTTACGCATTCCAAGAAATAAAACACGTTTCTCAATACCTAATGCCTTTGCCTGTTGCTCCAACTGAACTCGCACAGGGCCATCACCCACCAACACCAAGTCCCAGTCATCATGACCTTTTATCTTAGCAAAAGCTTCAATCAATCTGTCAAATCCTTTTTCATGAGAAAGGCGACCAACTCCTATCACCTGGTTTTTCTTATCGACATTGTCATAACTTTCAATCTCCCTAAGAGAATTTGGAATTATCCGAAGGTTAATGTCATTACCGAATACCTGCCTTTTATATTCAGCAGCAAAAGATGACTGGGCAATAATACCGGTAGCCTTGCGGTAAGTAATCTGTTTCATAAAGTTTTTGAAACGACCTAAATATTGCTTCGGGCTAATGCGGTCAGAAATATAGATCGGATAATTCAACCCCATGTTGGCCAATATGGCAAGAGGATTAATAATATCGCCAAAAGACAGAATGGTATCGGGCTTGAACCCTTTTAGTTGCTTTCTTACAAATCTGATGGTCTTGTAATAGTTCAGCAACTTATGACGAGAAGACGTTGTGTGTACAAATGACGGCTCACGAAATATGACTTGGGGTTCCAACTCGTAGAAGTGCTTTCCCGCACGACAAGCAACATAAACCACCTTATGCCCCCGCTTCACAAAATGAGAAGACAGTGTGCTCAACGCTCTCTCAATCCCCCCCCCTTGTAACGATGGCGCAACGATACAGATTGTTTTACTTTCCATTAATCACATCTCCCAATTGGTCACTCGACATAAATTCAACGTCAGGCCAATGTTTAGTTATATTTAATAGCAGAGCCTCAAGTTTCTTCAAATTATTATCCCTAAAGGCAACATCAAGAGCACCGATGAAATTCAATCTGTGAGTACTGATAATAGCAGGCTTGTGACAATTAAATGCAATTTCCACCCGTTTCAGGCATTCATCCGTCCAATCAACTGCACCACCTTTATAAGGTTCAAAGAAAGCATTTCTAACTAGATATGTTTGTCCCAACTTATTCTTTTGGCCTAAATAGTGATACTTGGACTTGTATTTCAACGGCTCATCGTTCACTGGGATTTGCTGCAACGACAGTCCTTGCAAATAATCAATGCCACATTCTTTCATAACTGGTTCAAGCTCTCTTTTCCATATATAGCATGGCGCAATGAATGATTTGGAACGAAAGCCATATTGCTTTTCAAACAAATCAGCAGCTTCTTGCAAGATGGCAGTTTCATATTTCAAGGATTCTGGAGCAGCATTGGCGAAAGCATCCATAAAGCGGGCTTTCACCTTGGGAGAGGATGCTTTTGTTAGACTGAAATGCCTCTGACCGAAGCATAGACGAGTAATCTCATCTTCACTTTGAAGAGCCTTCATCCATCGGATAACATTCAAGTGCTCCCTACCATGAAGCTGTGGTTGCCAAACTTTTTCCGACATGCCTTGCTGAATCAACACATGGCTATTCTCACAACCTGGCTGGTGCTTATAGGTCTCTGTGGTCAGTTCATAATGGTAGGTAGCAAAACCATCAGCCTCAACTTTGTCAAAATCGGGATTAACTACCACGCTATTGGCAGTCATAATGGCAGGGTTCCCGTTTTTGTCTTTGACCGATTGCAGCACCTCAAAAAGTGAAGACAAATCTTCTCCTCGTTCCAAAGAATCATATTTGGAGAACAAATCCTTATCAACGTCAAAGCCATCGTACAACAATTGTTCATACACCTCTTTCGATGGCATTCGGATACTGCCCCAGTCATCGCTTTCAATGACAACGATATGGCGCTTAGTATGCCATCCTGGAACAAGAGCAAGAAAACGGAATAAACTTCTAATCATTAATTGATTTATATATCTGCTCGCTGTTAACAAACTCCACATCTGGCCAGTGCCTTACAATTTCTTTTAACAGGCGCTTTAATTCCTTAAGAGTATAATCCCTATTTTCCGGATAGATTCCACCTATAAAATTCACCCTATGTGAATCAATGTTGGCTGGCTTACCCCAGCGGAAAGCTATCTTAATTTCTGAAAGGCAGCGGTCCACCCAGTCAATATTATGGTCTCTAGCCGGCTCAAACTTACAGTTACGGCGATAGAATACAAGCCCATTCTTTGATCTTCCACCCCAGAAATTATCAATTTTCTTATATGTTCCGTCTCCCTGTGGCATAAAATACTGGCCTGCGGACATTTTTATACCATTTTGAGCAGCAACATTCAGCGTTTCCGTTCTTATTATACCACACGGTGCACAAAAAGCTGAAGCTCTGTAACCCCATACTTTTTCAAATAAGGAAAGACCTTCTGCCATTACATCTCTTAAATATTTGAGATCGTCTACTGAATCAATGTCGAACGCTTTAAGACTGTCCATATCCTCACGTATACACCCTCTATGAATAGATTTATAAGCAAAGGCCTTTTTACTCAATTTATCATCTATTTGTAGTGCTTTCAACCAACGCTTGCCATTAATATGTTCCCTTCCGTGGAACTGTGGAAACCATACTCCCGAATTAATGCCTTGTTGTGCCACATCAAACGAATGTTCTGTATGAGGACTCCGTTTGTACGTATCCAATACACTTTCATAAACATATTCAGAAAACCCGTTCCTTTCCACAGCTTCAAAATCTGGATTGGCTACAACAGAGATAGGAGACATCACAAAAGGGTTTCCATCTTTATCTTTCACACTTGACAACACTTCAAAAAGGAGCTCTAAGTCCTTAGCCGACTCCAAAGAATCATATTTATCGAAAAAAGTCCCATCCTTTCCACTCTCGGCACAAAGAGATTCGTAAGCTTGCCTTGATGCCGCTCTTATAGTACCCCAATCATCGCTTTCAATCAATACCAATTTTCTTTTCGTTCTCCAACCAACTGCATTAATATAGTTTTTCGCAAGTTTGTCTCTAAAAGATAATTTTTGTTGATACATGTTTATATATTAAAAGTGAATAAAATAATTACCAAATAACACTCCAAATAGGTTCAAGGTACTACGTCCTATAAACAAATACAAGAATCCTGCTATAGTAGTTAGATAATAAACAGAATTAAACCATTTTTTGTTATCGTTAAAAAAAACGGTATACATGCCTTCACTACGGTACATCATCATTACCAAGAAGAAAACTGCTAATTCGGCTGTCACCAAATAGAATCTTACTCCTTGTGAGTTACTATTGGCAATGTTGGCAAAAGAATATAATAAAAGTAAGTAATTCATCAACTGAGCAACTATTCCATCCTTATTATTTCTACGATAACAATAGATGGAAAAAAATGCCACGCATATCATTACACCATAATTTCTCACATCAACAATTGATCGTGATATGGCCCTATTTAAATTACCACTCCTCGCCCCTTCTGCATAGCGTTCTTCCATGTTTTCCAACCCTTCCTCAGATGCATAAACACCAACACCCCTAGAAACTGATTCGGACATGTTTTTTTCTGCGAACTTATTCATCAAAAGCGAAGTCGAAGCCAATGAAAAAATAAATGAAAAAGCAAATATCAACCACACAAGCTTGGTCTTGTTTTTAAGCACTTTATACAGAAAGGGAAGAGGCATTACAAGCCAAAATGAGAAATGAATTAGTGGAGATAAAAAAATAAAACCATAAAATCGTTTATTATGATTTATTAATATTTCAAGAGTACACCAAACAAAAAAAATCGATGCAATTGTAAAACGCGTACTATTCACTTCATAAAAAGTTGTCACAAAAATCATAGACAAAAGAGGTAGTAGATGTATTTTCTTTATTGTTGGAGGTATATTGTTTACTACAATTCCTACACACTTTAAGAACAATGTTGTTTTGATCAATATGTAACAGACATACAAAAAACGCAAGTCATCACTGATATAGCAAAGTAGCTTTCCACTAACACCCAAGAAAAAATCTTTTTCTAGGAGAAGGAACAACCATGGCAAATCTTTATATGCGACAGCATGTTCAAGATTACGTGTAATATCTGCTGTGAAAGTATCGGTAGCTACTATCTGGGCACACAATGCAAACATGACAGCAATTGCATAGACACCGATGCGGAAATCACGGTGGTTATAATTTGTTATGGATAAGACAAATGCTCCCAAAGGCCATATAACAGCTAATAACAATATCATTCCTTTGAAGTGTTATATTTTGAAAGAAACAGTACGTGGCGCAAAACAACAATACTTAATATGTAACAAATCACTGCATTTAGAGTCAAACCTACAGTTACTGTCGTCAAGATATCATTCGGCAATAATATGGTCATCAGATAAGGCCACACAAAACAGCCAACAAAATCACAAATCGCTAATATGTAGGAATATTTAAACGCTTTCAATGTATTCAACACCCATGAGAGTCCGTTTGCACTTGTAAACAAAAACGCTATACACATTATACGCATAGCCCAAACAGATTCTGTATATTTCGGGAAAAAAGTCTCCAACATCCATGGAGCAAGGATATATATAATAGCAGAGATTGGTAGCACAGACAATGGTAGCAATATCAATAGTTTTTTTACATAAGGCCATATATCTTTAGCCATACCCGTTTTCCCATAAATAAACCCCATCTGGGGGAAGAAAAATTGAGCAAATTGTCTGGGGATCAAATTTATCAGGCTATTGATAGCTGTTGCCGGAGTATAGAGGCCAAGTTTCTCGCGATTGCTCTTCATAAGTATTATCCATCTCGGCAAAGTCTGTGCTGCAGTTTTCAGTTCCACGAGCACCATCATAGCAATTCCCATCCTGCCCATGCTGATCAGCACTGGTTTGTGAATACTGGGCTTTACTTGCTTAAAAGGCATAGTTCGATACATGAGAAACACGTCAGCAAGATTAGTCAGTATGTAATAGGCCAATATTCCCCAATAATGATAACGGTAAATGATATATACTGAAAGCAGCAATAAAGGCGTTTCTATTTGATTAATGGTCACCAACTTATCAAAAGCCTTAGCTGTTCGATAACGGGCAATAAAGTGCAGATGAAAAGAATTACAGATTGCCACAATAGTAATAGTCACCAATCCTAATGCTACCGTTAATCCTGACTTAAAAAAATAAACTATTGAAAAAACTACACCTAATACCAACAACAGAAATGAGACAAGTATAGCATAACCATAACCATTAGCTATTCGTTCTTCAGCACCTTTATTGTCTTCCCTTCCCAACAATACAGGAAGTTCTGTATTCAATCCGCTTTGAATACCAAGTTGGAGAAATGGAGCATAAGCAAGAAAAATGGATACTGTATTCCATAGTCCTAGCTCGTCTGGTGTTAACCATCGCATGACAGCCAACCCAACAATCGTGGTACAGATGCTTTTTATTGACCCCCAAAGGCTATAATTGGCACCTGTTTTGATCAATGGATGTGCCTTTAGATATTGTCGAATACCAAACTTCATATTACCTCTTCAATACTATTGACTTCAATGATATGATCAGTAGGGTTAACTATTTCATACTGTGCAGCCTGTGCAAAATTATCAAATATCAGTTTGTATATCCAATAAAAACGGCACTTTTTGTTATTTGTCAACAGGGCTGTCGACCAAGGACTAACAATAATGGAATTATCCATAGACAACATCAACAATTCAATCGGCATTGGTTTATCATATATATTTACACCACTGATTTGGATAATACGATCTTGTTGTTCCTTCGACATATTGGGATGAGGACGATATATAAAAGTTTTAGTAGAATGAATACTCAACAGTTTTTCTATTGTATCTACCTCCCTCCTCCTTAATTCTTCTGTTTTTAAAGGTTGCCCAATAAATAATATCGCATTCTCTATCGTTTTTTCCTTACAATAACTAAACAGACTAAAGCATAGCGTTTTCGATTCTTCTGTAAAATCTGGTATCTTATTTATTTTCTTTTTACTCTTATAAGGGAGTTTGTCGGGATAATCAAGCCAAAGTTCTTTAAAATATCGCAATTTACCATACTTATATGATCTTAGAAAGAATGATGGTATCAAGGACCTTCTTTTTGCCATCTGAAGATAAAGTTCAGTTGTCTCCTTGATAATAACAACAAACTGATGTTTCCTATGCCAAATAGGATAGGGTTTAAAACCGTCTTGAACTAAAGAAACCTTTATTCTTTTTCTGTAAAAATTATATATCAGATATATGTTGTCCGAGAGAAAATCTTGGAATACAATAAAATTAGAAGGCTTTGTTGCCATCATATCAAGGAAAACAGATTTTACGCCATAGTCTTTAGCTGGTAAAGGAATGAATACTATATCATAATCATTTGTTGGTAAACTTGGATGATTTTTTATTCTTCTTACGGTATAATAAACAATATTACTATCTTTGTTGAAACAAGAAACTATCATACGGATTGTCACCATAAGATGATACTCCGTGTGTACAAGAAAAACATTTGTCATAATATCATTAGTTTAAATGTCTTACCAAATCCTGCGCTTTCTGATATTCCTGTGGATTACCAATATCAATCCATGTTCCATTCAGAGGATAACGTATAACCTTTTTTCCTTCAGATATCAATTTCTCAACCAGATCTGTTGCATTGAAAAAGGTATCATCGGGTATTTCATCCAAGGCCCTACGTTTTATCAGATAAATACCTGCATTAGCATAATAAGTATATTTGGGTTTCTCCAATAATCCTTGGATGTTACGACCATCCAAATCCAATATTCCATAAGGAATGGATACATTATAAGGAATGGCTGCTACAGACATTTCTGCATTGTGCTGTTGGAAATGCAAATAGAAATCCTCATAGTCAATATTAGTAAATAGGTCACTATTCATCACCAGAATAGTATCATTGTAGAATTTCGGAACAAATTTGATGCTACCAATAGTCCCCAAAAACTTTGGTTCACGAACCGTTTGTATTTTCACACCATTACGAGACTCTTGATAATGTTCTTCTATCTGTTCTTTCAAATAATTGACCGTTACTGATATATGCTGAATGCCATAGTTTATCAACCTATCCACATTATGATCGATAATAGCTTTGTTTCCAACAGGAAGCAACGGCTTTGGTGTCTTTTCTGTCAAGGGGCGAAGTCTTTCTCCTTTTCCACCTGCCATTAAAACAGCATCCACTGGCAATCTTGTCTTATACTTCTCCAAGTTAATGATATCCACAATATGACGATCCTTGTCAAGAATAGGTACGAGTTTCATCAACATCTCTTTCTGGTGACGAATCTCAAGAACGTTGTTTATATCATCAAGTCGCATATAGCGGAAGTTTCGAAGCATAATTGTCTCGGCTTTGTCATTGACTGACGATCCAGCAATTAAAGCCCTTCGAGAATCGCCGTCAGTAAGAGTTCCCACCATGCGATTCTCATCATCAACTACAAACAAAACTAGTGGGTCGGGAGCCAAGACATTGATGCGTGACAAGGCCTCCAGAAGGGTAATGTATTGATTAACAATATGATTGTTCATTATCATCTTAACAGATTCTCATTAATAATCAACTCTGCTACTTTCCAATCAAATGGATTATCTATATCCACAGAGTAAAGGTCAGTCATGGCATATTTTCGAATCCTCGAGAAATGAGCCATTCCTTTCTCCATTAAGCTTTTAGGGTTTATGACATAGATTGATCCATTCTGTTGCCACACACTTGGTGCATCCTGGCGTCGCTCTATAATTCCGTCACCTTTGCTAATGATTAGCAGACCTTCTTCGTCCTCTTCAAAACCATCATAATAGGGATTACAAGAGGACAATTTCACGCTCGTCACCATATCAATATTATCATCGTAAAGTTCACAAGCTTCTTTTAAAAATTCCACCTTGCGAAAAGGTGAAGTAGGCTGCAAAAGCAGAATTGCATCAAAAATCTTCCCTTGTTTGGCATAAAACTGATAAGCATGCTGTATCACCTCATTGCTGCCACAATAATCTGTAGCCAATTCAGCAGGACGTTTGAAAGGTACTTTCAGCCCATAATCCTCAACGACTCTAATGATTTCTTCGTCATCAGTCGTCACACAGATATTTTCGTCTGATGTGAACTGACGAGCCACATCCATACTGTAGCAAATGAGTGGTTTACCATTCAGTGGTTTGATGTTCTTATGAGGAATCCCCTTGCTACCACCTCTGGCAGGTATAACTACTAATGTATTCATCTATGTAAAAGTTTAATGTTTACTGTTTGGCGTTTACTGTTTTCATTATGGTCTCACATCAAACCGTAAACTGTATACCGTAAACTAACTCAGAACTATCGGTTCGTCAATATCGTAATCCTGCAAGGCCTTGGTTCCTACAACCACGTCCCAGTAAACAGAACTGATTCCAGATCCAGCCCTCTTAGCTACAAGATTATCTTCTGTCAGTTCTTCTCCCTTCTTTATTGTTCGTCTTGCCAAAATAGATTTCTGTACAACCTTGGCATTCTCTGACTCACTTTTATTAGGGCGTTTGATGCCATCGCCAAGAGCCGCCCCTATATTCCTAATCTGTTGAACCATCAACTTCAACTCTGCAGGTTCCAAACTGGCTTTATGGTCAGGACCTTCCATATTGCGATCCAGCGTGAAGTGCTTCTCAATAATCTCTGCACCCATGGCCGCCGCTGCTACAGGTATCTCAGTTCCCATAGTATGGTCAGAATAGCCAATCTGACACTTAAATGCATCCTTTAACGTCTGCATCGCTTTCAGATTCACCTCATCGTATGGACATGGATAATTAGTGGTGCAATGAAGCAAACTTACCTTTGGCGCGCCTGCCTTCAGCAATGTTTCATAAGCCATAGCTACTTGCGAAAGCGTTGACATCCCTGTAGATAAGATAATAGGCTTATGATAAGATGCAATTGTTCGCAGATAAGGAATATTTGTCACCTCACCAGAACCTATCTTCACCAAAGGCAGATCTAGCTTATTCATCAAAAATGCCAAACTCTCCTCTTCATCAGGCGTAGAAAGGAAATCAATACCTATCTTTTTACAATACTTTTGTATCTCTTCAAAAGAGGCATAACTCAGTTCCAGTCGTTTCAACATATCATACTGGCTCTCTTCTACGCCAGTATTTTCTGTCTGATAGGCCGCTTGCCTGGCTGATGCTGTCACGATATTCTCAGTCTTCCATGTCTGGAACTTAACAGCATCTACTCCAGCTTCCTTAGCTGCATCGCATAGTTTTAAAGCCAAATCTAAACGACCATTATGATTAACGCCAGCTTCGGCTATGATATATACGCTCATTTCAATACTTATACTTTAATAGGAAGTGCTTATAATGTTCTACTTTATCGGGATTCTTGGCCTCCCAATCCGAACAGATGTTTTGATAAAGTTGCTCATTAAAAATCAATTTACCCAAACAAAACTGGTAGGTATGTTTTGAAAAACGACTCTTAAAGCAAAACAACGAGTCATCTTCTGCTGATGTAGTACCACCACCTAAATGGAATACTTTAACATCTCGACGCTTTAGTTCCAGGGCTGCATGCCACAACATAAAATTGTTAGGAGAAAGCTTTAACGCCGTTACATCGCTTCCTGAAAGATGATAATGTCCATATTCTCCTTCATACATAAAGATAGCAGCAGATACTACTTTTCCCTCATACAGAACAACACCTAAAAAACTATTAGGTAATGATTTGACTAACTCCTCATAATACTGCTGTTTGAAATAATAGAAATCAGCAGCATCCAGCTTATCCATCGTGGCATCATAGAGTCGTATAAACTCAGGGAGATACTTATAGTCATTATCTACCACAAAGGTCAAACCACTCTTTTCACCTTTCTTGATGACATTACGGTTTTTTGTATGAATTTCATGCATCCAGATGTCGTTTTCATCTAATGAGAGATTGATAGCAACAGTCTTTCGGTCCTCAATCAGCCTGCAAACAGAAAAACCTTCATAGTTGGCCAATAAGGGATGGAAACGCACAAAGCCTGCTATATAGTTTTGTTTCTTTAATTCTTCTACCATCCCTTGCAAAGCTACTGCCTTGAACTGATTATCAGCATTGCTCCAAATAGGGCCTCCATATCCGTAGGCAGTCTCAAAATCATGTAATGACTGATCCTGATAGTCAAAAGTGCGACTTAGAAAAGGAAATAGCATCGTTTGATCGCCATCGTTCACGATGCAGCATACAGCCTTTTCAGACTCCGATTCATAGAGCCTGACATATTCTTCTCTGAAATAGATATCTCGCTCTGCTTGCAGGAATGTATCTAGCACTTCATCCCAATGCTCTACTATCTTAATAATCATGCTCTTCTTGTACTCAACCAAGCCTTCAACTTTTCAATAACAAAGGCCGATGTATGGCCATCACCATAATATGTATCTACCATCTTAGGCTGTATCAGCATCTTGTTAAATGCATCCTTGATACTGGCTTTATCTCTATAGCACTGTATCACGTTTTTGCAAAGATGGCGTCCTTTCTGCCGGTCTCCAATATTAATCACTGGAATACCCAAGAATGGTGCTTCCACGATGCCACTGGATGAGTTTCCTATAACTCCGGCAGCCTGACGCATAAAACTGAGATAACGTCTTTGGCCTAATGAAGTAAAAAGCCTATACTTAGATTCATCCTGTTTGACTGCCTCATCCCAGAAATCATTAATCTGCTTGCCTCCAAAGTCAGCATTGGCCTTACTAATCACAAACTGAACACCATTAATTTGAGACATCACCTCAAAAAGATTTTTCACCATCTCAATGTTAGTTTCAAGACCTAATTTCGTCTCAGGATGAAGAGTTACCAAGCACCATTTCTTATTCACATCCAACTGAAGGTTATCAGCTAACTTTGCTCTATCCATCAGGTCAAAACGTAGAAAACTTTCCAATCCTGGCTCGCCTGCTGTATAAATAGGTGCATCTTTACCTATCATCCTCCTTAAATTTTCTGCAGAGCTCTCTACGCCAGGAAAATGAATGACCGACATCATTGAAACAGCATTGCGCACCTCATTATCAATAGCTCCCTCTGTAACATCTCCACCAGAAAGATGAACCACGGGAATTCCCATCACCAAAGCTGCACTAACAATCGGCAAAAGCTCATATCGATCGCCTAGAACCATTACCACATCTGGTTGCAATTGAGTATATGCATCAGCAAACCCCTCAGAGCATTTGCCCATCGAACGAACAATGCTTCTCTTATCATCAGAGGACAGTTGCATATCTACTTTGGCAGTTATAGGATAACCATCTTCCTCAATAAAGCGATAGGTTAATCCATGCTCTTCCGAAAGATGCGCCCCTGTCACTACCAATTGTAGCTCCAAACCTGGTTCATGATGAACACCATCAATGACCCACTTCAATAGGCCATATTCTGAACGCGCGGCTGTTACAATGCAGACTTTCTTCATTTAAAGCTCTTTTACCCACTTGTAGAAAACGTGAATACCTCCTAGAGCCTTCAACTCTCTTTCTTCTGTCTCGTGGGTTTTTATAAATCCTGTACATTGCATATTGAAGATGGCTGGCAGGTTCTTTTCAGACACCCATGCAATGACAGTTTTATATCCTTCGGATTTGATTATATCGAACAGCATTTCCGTCATTTCTTGAAGCAAACCCAGCCCTTGATATTTTTTTAGAATAGAAGTTCCACGATATTCAACTTCTGAAGTACTGCTGGCACTGAATTGAACGTATCCCATAACTTCTACAGGATGGCCTTCTGTATCTATTAGGTAATATACTTTATTAAAATCTGAATCTACAATTTTTTCCTTGAAATACTTTTTTAATTTCTCTCTATCAGGTGCTGTTTGGAATCCAGACCAAGCAACTGCGTCTTTATCTGATTTTAACTCAAAATAAGCATCAAAATCCTTTATATCATTAACTCTATACAATTTCAACATATCATACAAATTTTAAAACTGTACCGCCCCAACTAAGACCAACACCAAATCCGGAAATCATAACTTTATCTCCATCTTTAATAGTTCCATTATCCATACATTCCTTTAATCCAATCAGGACTGTAGATGAAACAGTATTACCTGTTGACGCAAGATTTACATAGAATTTATCCTTAGGCAATACACAAACTTTTCGGATAGTATTCAGCATGAACTTGTTGGCTTGATGAAAAACATAATAATCAATTTGGTCTTTCTCCAGCTTATTCTTCTCCAATATCTCCTTCATCATAACAGGTACAGCTTCAAGCGTAAAATTGAAGATGTTACCACCATTCATATAGAGATAATCATCATACCAGATATGACCTTCTTCATCTTCTACAAACTTTCCTGTTGGTTCTTTCTTTCGAGATGCACCAGTCTTTACAATCAGATTATCAGCTCCACTACCATCTGTCCCTAATGAAAACTCTCCAATCTCAGCAAAGCCATCAGTGGAAATCAGACAAGCAGCTGCCCCATCTCCAAAAATAGAGCGATTGCTTTTATCTGATGGGTGAAGATATTTATTATAGGTCTCTGCTGTCAGCAGAAGCACATTCTTGGCAATGCCTGCTGCTATTAGGCCCTTAGCCATAGCCATTCCATAAACACAGCCAGAACACCCTAAATTATAGTCAAAAGCCCCTGCAGATGTTGGAATGCCTAATTTATCCTGAAGAACGCAAGCTGTTGAAGGTAAGAAATAATCAGGGCTCTGCGTACACAGCATCAGGAAATCGATGGTTGTAGGATCAATCTTGTATTCCTTAAACAATTTCCGGGTAGCCTTCTCGGCCATATCGCCTGCTGTTTCATCCTCTGCAGCAACATGGCGAGAATCTACACCAACCTTCTGCGCGACCTTTTCAACACTCCACTCTGGGAACTCTTTTACAAGTTCCTCATTAGTCACCACCTTTTCGGGTAGATAATATGATATTGCTTTGATGAATGCCATATTCAACTTAATTTGCCCCCCCCGAAATTTTAACATTACTACCTGTCATCCATGTAGATGCATCAGAGAGCATATAAACAGCCAAATTTGCTATATCTTCAGGCTGACCATATCTCTTAAGGGGATATTTACTTTCGTCATCCTTCAATTGTTCCTCTTCTACGCCATCCTGATAAATCAAATCGCTCCACACCATCGCAGGACTAATACAATTTACCCTTATCTTTCTTGGTGCCAACTCCAAAGCTAAGCAATTGGCATATGACACAATCGCCCCTTTGGAAGCACTGTAAAAAGCATTACCCACACTGGGCGACCAAGTGGCGATTGAAGCAATGAACACTACAGACGCACCTTTGTTGATTTTCTTTTGTCTCAACAATTCAGTTTGAAGGAGTACTGGTGCCTTATAATTGATATTCATGACAGAATCAACATCACCTTCTGTTGCCATCTTGCAGAGAACGCGCTGACCAATACCAGCACAATGAACCACACCGTCAAGAGCAGGCAATTCACTTACCATCCTACTCATAGATTCTGCATTAGTCAAATCTGCTGCTATCATTTTATGATCACCTTCGTCAAGAAGAGCCAAAGATGCGCCTAATTTCATACGATTTCTACCTGTCAGAATAACGGTAGCACCCATTTGGGAACAAGTGACAGCAATGCCTCGTCCAATTCCTGAGGAAGCTCCTGTAACAAGGATGATTCTATTTTTTAACGAAAACGGATTATAATTACACATTAGCCAATCGCTATATTATACAAATCTTCAACCGTTTTGCATCCCCTAATATCTTTCCCAGAGATTGTTTTATTAAACTCAGTTTTAAACATTGCAATCAAGCTCATCGAGATTAGTGATCCCCACTCTTCTAATTCACGGAACTCTGTAGTCGGTGTAATCTCACTTGCATCTGTGTCATCAAACAGTTCTGTAAACTTTTCTACAAAATCTTTAATTTCCATAATTCTAAATATTTTTAATTAGTTCCTGTTTGACTAACTGATTTCGTAATGATGCCTACCAAGGCTCACTCCTTTTTGAGAAAGTCAAACTAATAAATCCATTTTTTTACTTCTGTGACCCTCCATGTCAAGGGGAAGTTTCATGGCCAATTCAGCGAATATTGGTATCCTCACAACGTAATTGATAGAGGGTATCAAAATCGGATAATATCGTTTTATGTAACTTCATAATTAAATGTTATCTTTTAAAACAGAAACTACACTATCCATATCAGAGCGACCATATCGCTGGTCGATAATCAGAGACAATTCTTCTTTAGCCATTTGATCACCTCTCTTAATTGCCATACCATCCAATGGCCAGTGAACTGGGCAATAGATTTCCTTCTGGAACATGGCCTTTCGGACTTCGTCCCTATTTTTCATTATAATAGGGACAAAGAGAGGCACATGGTCTTCTTCCAATGTAAGCAAGGGGTCAATACCAATCTTCTTCAACTCAGCAATCAAATAATATGCATTGTTGAGTCTACGAACCCTGACATGGTCTTCATTCATAAAAGAGTAGAGTTTTTCGGCTATCTGACTCATACCACACTCCTGTTCACTGTCAATCAGTGATTCGCCCTTCTCGAACAGTTCCAGATAGATCTGGTCGTTGAAGTTTCCCTCACGCATGGACTTCAGCAATGCAGCTGCTGCCTTATACTGCCCGAAAGTGTTGGGCGTAGAGACATTGGGAAAATGATGCTTGGTCTTTACTAACCCACCATCGGGCACTGCAAAAGTCTTGCGAAGACTGGTAAACTTGAAATCTACTCCATCAAGAGGCTTTTTGAACTCGTAATATGCCTGAACATCGTCCTCAATGATAATTGCAAACTCATCTAAACTTCTAATGACCTTTATCTGGTCACTCAGATTCTGAAGTCCGAAATAATTAATAAGGAGTACAGCCGTTCCTTTTCTATACAACTTCTTGAGCCCAACTTCTTCTAATTCTAATCTCTCATCAATAGGATAGAAAGAAAATCCCAGCCTCAACTCTTTGACAGGAACAAGTACTGAACTACAAAGATAGTCAGGCACAAGAACATGGTTTACACCCTTCTCCTGCTTCAAATACTTCAGTATCTGATATAATGCTGCCCTTCCCGATGAATAAGAATAAATATCAGGAGCATCAAAATGCTGGTTTTGGGCATTCAGAATGTCAGTTACTGCAATTGGGAATTCTCCGCCTATCATTTGAGTCTCACACTGCTAGGGATATTTACTACTTTATCTGCAAACCAAATTGTATTCTTCAGTCCATCATTCTCACAATTCTCAAACATTGGGAGACGATTCATCAATTCCCAGATAGGACGGGTCATTACACCATTATCATTGGTATATTGCAAGAATTCCTGCTGAGCATCACGATCCTTGAGAATGACCACATTGAGCCAATAGTTACTACGGGTATTCTCAGGTTCGATGAAGAAATCAATACCATCGATATTTTTGAAGAATTCCTCATAAGCCTTAGCTGTTTCACGCTTGCTTGCCACATATTCCTCAATATGCTCTAACTGTGCGCAACCAAGGGCAGCATTGATGTTTGGCATACGATAGTTATAACCTATGTGATCGTGACGGAATTCCCATCGATGAGGGATCTTAGCTTGAGTTGTAATATGCTTAGCATAAGCACCTAGTTCTTCATCATTAAAAAGCATCATGCCACCTCCACCAGTGGTAATAGTTTTATTACCATTGAAGCTCAAAGCTCCCACCTTGCCGAATGTGCCGGTATGCTTACCTTTGTAGAGAGAGCCAATGCTCTCAGCAGCATCTTCAACCAATTCGATATTGTATTCTTTAAGGACTTCTACTAATTCATCCAGATGGACAGGATGACCGAATGTATGCATAGGGACACATGCCTTAATTCTACGGCCAGAACGTTTATTATAACATTCTCCGTTTTTCTGCTCTGAATTTTTGGCTAGCCATTCTCTAACAGCAACAGGGGATAGACCCATTGTATCTTTATCAACATCAATAAAGACTGGATGTGCTCCAATATAGCTTAATGCATTACATGTCGCAATAAAAGTCAAAGCCTGGGTCAAAACTTCATCATCACGTTCAACGCCAGCCAGCAGCAAACTCATGTGGAGAGCATTAGTTCCACTTACACAAACAACAGCTCGCTTACAGCCTGTATATTTGGCAGTATCCTCTTCGAAACGATCAACGAACTTACCAACAGAAGAGACAAATGTAGTATCAATACACTCATAAAGATACTTCTTCTCGTTGCCAATAAAAACTGGCACTGCTAAAGGAATATAATCTGCACCTCCGTAGAGGTCGTGAATAAAATCTGAAATCTTTTTGTATTCCATTCAATACACTAGTATTTAACAAATCGATTATAATACACATTAAAGTAATACCCTGCTAAAATGCTTATTGCAAATACTATTACTATTTTTACAATCCATGCCAATAGCACTGCTATAAGACTTGATACTATACCCATGTCAATCATTATCGTTTTAACCATATCATCTGGGTATATGTATATGACTAACATCTGTATCAAGAAAATTTCATAACTACATTTAGCCAATTTCTTTATTGTTTTATCTATTATTACCGTCTTTGATAGGAACTTGTACGCATAATTAAGTAAAAGCACTCCCCCCATTGCGACGAAATAGTAACATGGCCATCTATGATACTTCCAAGCAGTATTACAAAAGAGAATCTCATCATTTATAGAGAAATACTCAAAATATATTATTGACAGAAAGCTAATGGTCGACAGAAGTATTGTCAGTCTATTGATAATAATACCCTCTTTAACCCAAAGCCACGCTAAGTAGAATAAGAAGAAGTATCTTACTGCCAATAGCCTATAGATAAAATCAGGCAAGTCTATTAGAGAAAACACAATTTCAAATAACTCACAAATGATGAGAGATGCTATAGTAAGAAGTCTCTTTGTTCCTTTACTCATCAACTTATTAATGAATGGCAACAATAGGGCTATCTGTATGTAAATCCACGGATAATAAGATCCCGGCCCTTTACCACCGGATTTCATAAAAGATACTAATTGGGTATGTAAGGCAATGCCATCATAAGTACACAATATAAAGATGAGCACAATAAATTGGATAAACAAAAAAGGTATAAGTACACGCCAAACAATTTTATTTAAGCAAAAAGTTATATTCGCACTACTATCTCTTTTTAGTACATGGAACGATTGAACCAACACAAAAAGCGGCACCTGCATTCCTGCCCATAATCCATATCCCCAATAATCCACATAGGGAATAGTATGACCAATTAGAACACATATTATCGCATATGCTTTTATGAAGTCTATAAATGGATCATATCCAACAAGATTAAATCGAACTTCTTTGTACACTCTACAATCTTCCATCCACAATTCTTCTATCAAGTGTACATTTCACATCAAAAATGACATGCTTATCCTTCAACAATCCAAGTACATCAAGTCTATCAAACATCTTGTGCGCTACTGCAGCGATAACCGCATCAAACTTTTCTGAAGGTAGTTCATTGACAATGTCAATGCCATATTCTTTCTTTGCAATAACGGGATTTGCCCACGGATCATATACAGTGATATCAACGTTGTATTCCTTCAGAGCCTTGTAAATATCAATCACCTTGGTATTACGGACATCTGGGCAATTCTCTTTGAAAGTAAAACCAAGAATAAGGATATGTGAACCGAGAACCTGAATACCTTTTTTCAGCATGTGCTTAATCGTCTCTGTAGCAACATATTCACCCATACCATCATTCATACGGCGACCTGCAAGGATAATCTCTGGATTATAGCCATGACGCTGTGCGCACTGAGCCAGATAATAGGGGTCTACGCCAATACAGTGACCGCCTACCAGTCCTGGACGGAAAGGCAGGAAATTCCACTTGGTTCCAGCTGCCTCTAATACATCGAGAGTATCAATACCCATCTTGGTAAAGATCTTAGAGAGCTCATTGACAAAAGCGATGTTGATATCTCGCTGGGAGTTCTCAATCACCTTTGCTGCCTCTGCAACCTTAATGGTTGGTGCCAAGTGTGTTCCTGCTGTAATAACAGAGCTATACACCTCATTGATATATATACCTATCTCAGGAGTAGAGCCTGAAGTTACCTTCTTGATATGTTCTACAGTGTGTTGTTTATCGCCCGGATTGATACGTTCAGGAGAATAGCCACCATAGAAATCCACATTCATCTTCAGACCAGAGACCTTCTCAACCACAGGAATACACTCATCCTCGGTTACTCCAGGATATACCGTAGATTCATAGACAACGACATCACCCTTAGAGATTACTTTCCCTACAGTTGTGCTTGCACCATAAAGTGGTGTCAGATCAGGATTGTTATCTGCATCGACCGGAGTAGGCACTGCCACTACATAGAAATTACAATTCTTGATATCATCAAGAGAGGTCGTACACTTGAATCCATGATTATTGATGGCATCCTGAAGCAGGTCATCTGCAACCTCCAACGTAGCGTCATGACCAGCCATTAATGCATCTACTCGGGCTTGGTTCATATCAAATCCCACTGTTTCATACTTTGTTGAAAACAGACGTGCCAATGGTAATCCTACGTAACCGAGACCGATTACGCAAATCTTTGTTTCTTTCATATATTGCTAATTGTCAATTTTCAATTATAAATTATTTTTGTACCACTCAATGGCTTCATTCAAGCCACGGGCAAAGTCGTACTCTGGATCATAGCCAAGTAACTTGCGGGCTTTACTGATGTCCGCATTAGAATGTTTGATATCGCCCTTACGGTCAGGGCCGAACTTTGGTTCTAAATCCTTGCCTAATGCCTTTGTCAACGTGTAATATATGTCTATCAAATATTCACGACCGCCGTAGGCGATATTAAAAGCCTGACCTGCAGCCTCATGGGGGGCCAAACATGCCTTCAGATTAGCCTCGATCACATTCTCAATATAGGTAAAGTCGCGACTCTGTTTGCCATCGCCATTGATGGTTGGCTGTTCATCATTCAAAAGCTGTTTGATGAACTTTGGGATCACAGCAGCATATGCCCCATGAGGATCCTGACGACGCCCGAACACATTGAAATACCGAAGGCCATAAGTGTCTAAACCATAATGCATGGTGTATTGCTTTGCCCACTCCTCATCACAACGCTTGGTTAAAGCGTATGGTGAAAGGAGATTGCCTTCTACTCCTTCCTGTTTAGGCAGATGCACTTCATCTCCATAAACAGAACTGGAAGAAGCATACACGAACTTTTTCACGCCATTCTGTCTAGCTGCTTCAAGCATGTTCAATGTACCCTGTATATTGTTCGCACAATAGAACAAAGGCATCTCGATGCTACGAGGCACGCTACCCCATGCAGCCTGATTGAGCACATAGTCCACACCTTCACATGCCTTCATGCATGTAGCCAGGTCTTTGATATCACCTTTTAAGAATTCATAATTAGGATGATCCTTAAGCAAATCCACATTAGCCTGTTTGCCTGTACTCAGGTCATCCAAACAACGCACCCTATAACCCAGGTTTAGAATAGCCTCACAAAGATTGGAGCCAATAAAACCTGCCCCTCCCGTCACCAAGAATAAAGAATTCTCTGGAAATGTCAAATGCTTATATGCCATATTTATCATTATCTTATTTATCTGATAAGGAATGAGGACTACTGGGTTAGTTGCTCAGAACCAGTTTGGTTCCTCATTCGCTTATCAGATTTAGGTTGTTTTTTCCTTCTTTTACTTTTCTCTAGCCAAATGACCTCCTATCGCTGCTTCACATTTTTTGGTCTAGATTTTTACCTTTCTCTTCGTGTTCGAAATTCGGAATAAACTCCTTGATGGTCTCAACTACAAGAGCCTTAGTAAAATCTTCCTTAGCAAATATGCATTTTAGTTTCTCAAAGAATCTGTTTACTTCACTTATATCGTGTCGTAAAGACTGCTCCACCACGCCCAAAGCATGAAAACGTTGCATATCAATCTTCTCGCCTGGTACATAAAACTCTTCAAAGGCTTTCTCACCTGTGGTGTCTGAACCAAAATAAACCACAGGATAGGTTTCACTGTCATACCCCATCTGAGAAGCATATGAGACAGCTTCTGCATCATTAGCGCATTGTTTCTTCTCAAAACCTTCTGCTTTCACGAACTCATCACAAATAGAAGAGAAAGTCAACATCTGGTCTTCTCCCAGTTTCGGGAAGAACACTTCACCACCATTGCCCAAAATGCAAGCCAACATACAAATCTGACCTGATTCCTCAGGGCTGACGAAGTAGCGCTTCACGTCTGAAGGTGCCACCAGCGGCTGCTTCTTCTGTAATCTGTGAATCCAACCATCAGGAAGAGATCCGTTACTGAATGCCACATTTGCAAAGCGAGCAGTAGTGACTTTGAAGTATTTGTTATAAGCCATCACCAGGTCTTCCATGATGCGCTTGCTGGCACCCATGATGTTTACAGGGTTGGCTGCCTTGTCAGTAGAGACACAAAAGAAATGCTTGGGAGGATATACCGTCAGCATGTCCATTAGCTTCTTGGCTTTGATGTCGTTATTCTCTATCAGCGCCTGTACACTATAACGGTCTTTTTCACTGCGTACATGTTTATGGGCTGAGAAATTGGCCACTATATCAAATCCCTTTTCCTCACGGAAGATACGCTCAAAAATGGGGTCTGCGAAATTCAGCGTATAACAGCGGAACTCCTCCGGCACATAGAGCCCATTGGTGCTCCGCACATCGCGCACCAACTCAGCCAGTCCGTTCTCGTTCAAGTCGACAACGACTACGCTCGCTGGTTCAAAGCGTAAAATGGCTTTAATAAAGCTACTGCCAATGGAACCTGCGCCACCAATAACACAGACTTTTTTACCTTTGATCTCCTTAGTCAGTGTTTCTTTGTTTGCCTCAATGTCTGCAGAAAACATACTGACATGGCGCTTGGTAACAAAGTCGGATATGAATTTATCTAAATTGAACATATTGTATAAGCTTTTCTTTTCGAACACGGATTAAAACGAATGAACAAGTTTTCCCCCCCGACCACTCATTCCCAAACGATGTTTGCCTACCCGTAGTCTCATTCCCAAGCGATGCTTGCCTACCCGTTGCCTCATTCCCAAGCGATGCTTGCCTACCCGTAGCCTTTCCTAAAGGGAAGGGGGAAAAGACTCACACAGATCTTAACCATCTATGGGATATTCCCTTGGAATTGGGAAATCAGTTAAAAGGTAAAAGGTAATCTAATTGGCCTTTGACCAGCTAAGGATCAAGAATTGGAGAATTGTACGAAATGGCGCCTGCGGTCTGTCGAAAAAGTTTGGAGGCCAAAAAACGTGAGTTAACTCGATTCATCGTTTGAGTTAACTCGATCGATGATTTGAGTTAACTCAGGGGATTCTGGGAGTTAACTGGACAAGCTAATTGATAAGTCTTTTTTTTGACCACGAGACTTGTCGAAGACCAACGAGTTTTCGTAGTAAACATCTTAAACAACGGATTTCACGGATTACACGGATTATTATTGTCGACTACTAATTACACTAATTATACGAATTATTTTATAACAACGGATTTCACGGATTACACGGATTTTTTCAACCACTATTTACACTAATTGGCCTTTGACAAGCAAAGGATCAAGAATTAGAGAATTTTCTTTCTAAACATCTAAATACACTAATTGCACTAATTTTTTTGCAACGGATTACACGAATTGTACGGATGGGTTTATTCTTCGGTGTATCGGAATAAGTCGGAAAACAGATCATTTACTTTCTGACTGTCAGAGATGCCTTTGTCAAAGGTCATGTGGATATCTGTATTCTTAAGACCTGCAGCGTTCTTGGCCAATCTGACATTGGCTGTGACCATGATTACATCACCGTGCTTGGAGATGTTCTTGATCTTGAACCTGTCAATAGTCACATAGTCCAACTGCTCTTTCTGCTCACAACAGATGGCAGCAATCCTGTTGCTCCAAGTGAAATCACGAGAGTAGGTCTGGAGAAGGGTGAGCATCTTGGCTAGACGGCTGCCGATGACCTTGCCGTTGATGGTACCGGTACTGAAATCGGACATGGAGTAGTCGATGACCAGGGAAGGGGTACGGGCAGACAGGGACATAGTTCCCAGGAACACACAGAGGGTGAAAAGAATCTTTTTCATAAGACTACGAATTTCACTAATTATACGAATTATTATAAGACAACGGATTACACAGATTTCACGAATTATAATCTCACACAGATCTTGACCATCTAGGGATATTTAGCCTCACCCCTATCCCCTCCCTCAAGGGAAGGGAAATCTGTGAGATCTGTGAGAAATAATAATATCAGCCCATCCTTTACTAAGGACAAATCGTAAGCAGTCATTTTAGACCCGTTCTTGCAAAATGCAAGCGTCCAAAGGCCGAGCGAAGGTCTATAACAACCATGTTTTTAGTAACCTTGCAATTAGCAAAGGCGGTCAGTGACCTGGGAATAATATATAAGGTAAACTATACGTTCCAAAATGACCGTATACTAATAGCTATTTCTTATTGAAGATGAAGTCCAATCCCTGATTACAATAGAAATCAAACTTCCCGTCCGACGATATAAGAGGAAGATGCTCAGTTATAGCATGTGCAATGATAAGATGGTCGGTGGTGTCAGTATGCTTGGCAGCAAGATTCCAACGGAGATTGATGAAAGTCTGGTAGTGCTCGCGCTGGGGATAGAGGGTCTCTACACCATAAAGATCACGCACCTCATCCAACATTTCCTGAGGGGTCTTCCAATTACGCTGCATATGCTGATACTTATGCCATGCAGCTACCAATTCTCGAACACTTGCCGCACATATATAGAGTCTGTTTCCATAGTCAGAAACTATAGATTCTACGTCATTACTCATCTCTCCAGTCTTATTGAGCATGAAAAGCATGATACAGGTGTCGAGCAAATATCGCATAGACTACAGGTTTGTAAACTCTGCAACCATTTTATGAAACTCAACTTCCTCTTCCGGAGTAAGTGGAGTCCAACCATGTTTTATCTTGTATTCGTAAGCATCCTGCAGCCTTGAAAGCCTGCTGGGAGTACTTGTGTTCTGATTTGTAGTTGTGGTTGTCATCATAACTTCTTCAGTTTTATATCGTCGGTGCAAAGATACGAAAAAGATTTGATAACTATCGTACTTTGAACCATTATTTTTCAATTATTGACTCACACAGATCTTAACCATCTATGGGATATTCCTTTGGAATAGTATAATCTGTGAGATCTGTGGGAATTATTGGTCAAGAATTAGAGTATTGGAGAATTTCTTTTTCGAACACGGATTGAACGGATAGATTATTACGAACACGAATTTCACGAATTACTCGAATTGGCCTTTGCTGGCAAAGGGTTATTTATCAAGAATTGGAGAATTAGAGGATTTCATTTTCTTCTGGATATTCATACATTTTACTTATCTCTGCTTCCTTTGCTTGTCGTAGAGTTTGGAGTGAGAACCCAAACGTACGAGGCGGATTACCTTCTGATCAGGATCTTTCCAAATGAGGAGGAAATCATCCTCAACATGACACTCCATACAGTTTTTGTACTGCCCCTTTAAAGGATGAGGATAGTATTCTGCTGGCACAATACCTGTACGTCCAAGACATTCAAGTACTTTTTGGAGTTCATCAAGCTTGTGTTCATCGAACTTCACGGCCTTCAAGTCCTTCTTGAACTGTGAAGACTCCTTTAAGGTATATTCATAAGGCGTAGGTTCCATCAGAGTCAGAGACTTTTTACATAGTCCTTGAAATTGGCGATGTCAAGTGTTTCGAGCTCTACACCACTTTCACATTCTTCAATGGCAGCTCTGGTCTCAGCATTCGGAACATATTCATATCCTGCTTCCTTGTTCTTTGCCTTTCGGCGAATGGAACGAACAAATTTGACGGTCTGCGCCATCAGATCCTCATCACCGATGATGTGACTCATCTCATTAAGCAAGGATTTTTCTAATTCTATTGTTGCCATAACCTGACTCTTCATTGACTTGCGATTTCCTGATTTATTGTCTTATGCGGGGCAAAGATACAACAAATTGGTGGAATATACAAATATTTGGAAAATATTTCTTATGGCCTCACAGTTGGCACAGACAAATTAACTGGATAAAGACAGAATAACAAAAGAACAGACTTATAATTAAAACTACGAATTACACTAATTACACGAATTATAATCTCACACAGATCTTAACCATCTATGGGATATTCCTGTGGAATAGTATAAACTCACACAGATCTTTACCATCTATGGGATATTCCTGTGGAATAGTATAAACTCACACAGATCTTTACCATCTATGGGATATTCCCTTGGAATAGTATAAACTCACACAGATCTTTACCATCTATAGGATATTCCTTTGGAATAGAAAAATCTGTGAGATCTGTGGGATCTGTGTGAATTATTGGTCAAGAATTAGAGAGATTTGTCGAAGACCCACGAGTGCTCGCAGTAATTACACGATTTTTTATGCAACGGAATTACACGGACTGTACGGATGGGCCTTTGCTGGCAAAGGCGGGATGGATGACAGGATGGATGCGACAATGATTTTGTGCGGGTTTTGGGGCCAGGGCAATATC
>Ga0247610_10000740_pt1 | contig 44121 bp, 45 predicted proteins | sample 174DNAGHGhighgp2_FD_193483 | JGI IMG/M metagenome (GOLD analysis project Ga0247610, IMG submission 193483) | Sheep rumen microbial communities from Palmerston North, Manawatu-Wanganui, New Zealand - 1742 DNA GHGhigh gp2 | ecosystem: Host-associated > Mammals > Digestive system > Stomach > Rumen...
GCAGTTGCGGGCCAAACCGGGATTCACGCTGTCATAGAACGGGCGCAGCAGCACGAGCCACGTGTGCTGCAGGATGAGGGCATCGAGCAGCGGCGCATCGATGTGGCGCACCTTGCCGTTTTTGTTGGTGATGTCTTTTTGGAAGTACTTGATGGCCTTGTACTCCTGACTCTCCACGTCTGACAGCAGCCGAGCCACATTGGCATCGTAGGCAGAACGGAAGACCAGCACGGATGCTGTCTTCTGTCTGCCTACGAAGGTCTCTTCTGCCGCAGCGCGGATATGTTCCTTGGTGATAAACATAGTGTCAGGCTTGGGCTGAGATGGCCTACCTGTCACGGCCTTGCGGTCGCCGCCACCCCACGGGTCTTATATGTTCGCCACTCCTGGGCTGGTTGATGCCTCATGAATCGAGGTTGTTGTTCCAAGTATGGGCGAGCGAACCATTGTTGCGGTTCGTATTGCCGGCACTGTTGTTCGCATTCCAGTAGCGAGGGCAGCAGTAGGCATTGTTCGCATTGCCGCGAAAACGCAGGGCTAAAGGCATCAACCTTATTTCAAGCTCCGTCTCCGTATTCAGTGACCATGGTCCCAATGCCGTGGTTTGTACGGACACCGAAGCAATTCGGTGGCAAAGGTAGGACTTTTTTCTGAGACAGCAACAAAAATCCTAAAAATTCGACGGCCAAAGGCCGTTTTTGTGCCCGCCGACTGCGTCGGCTTTATTGCGACTGCGTCGCTGGCTGCGCCTTAGCTGCGCTCTCTTATACGAGCCTGGGCGAGCGAACCATAGGTGCGGGTCGTAGAGCCGGCACTGTAGTACGCAGACCAGGAGCGAGGGCAGCAGGAGGCATGGGTCGCATGGCCGCGAAAACGCAGGGCTATTCTGGCACGCTTGCCGACGGTAGTACACCATTCATTTCTTGTGTATGCATAGTAGCACTCTCCGCTTGTGAGGTCGCCGCCGTTGGCAATCTTCATGGGCGAATATCCCAAACGCCGTTTTGCATATCCGTCTATGCAGTTTGTGAGCGTTTCACCTTGACCGAGGTGGATGGCATGTTCACTGTTTTCTATTGCAAAGGTCGTGCTAGCATTTTTTGTAACCTCAGTATCACGCACCCAGTGTTCCTGATTCGTGATGATGTAGCAGTCAACAGGGTTCCCAGCCTTCGAAGTTGCCGGATCAATGGTGCATGTGCCTATGCACTCGGCACCGCCCTGACAGTAGGCTAAGATGTCGCCTGAGAGGTTCAGACCGCCGAAAAGTGACATGCGCAATAGGGCAGAAACTTCCCATGTCACGGCATTGCCGCTGGCATCCCATGCGCTGATGGTGTCTGTCAGTTCGCGATAGACTTTCGCATTCATGTAGCCATCGGCCATAGTTAGTGCACCTTCGACGTTCATGTAATAGTAGCGTCCACCGTACATCTCGAACCATACCGGAGAGCTAACATTAGTGGTTGGCCCAATCTCGAATTCAGTGGCAAAGCTGGCGGCCATCTGACTTTCCATACACTGCTCCTTCGGCCCTTCGTAGGCAAGTGTGTTATTCCATGTAGTTTTTGATGTACCTGAAGCCGTAGCGAATGCCGCTGTTGCTTTCCATTGGTCATAGCTATATGGTGCCGTCCCCTGCTGACGATAACGAATACCGCCATTTGTGCGCCACGTTGTTTCACTTTCGCAGGTTCCGTTACTGCTTATACCGCTTCCGAACTGAGTTTCGCGGAACGGATTGAGGCGGGAGTACAGCAGCTCGAGCGCAGTGCATAGCGTGTTGAGAGTGTGATAGCCACCCTCTGCGAACGGCACTGGACTGTTGGCATTGGCGTTGTTTGCTCGTGCAACTGTCATGGCCTTTACTGCTGCAACGTCCTCGACACGCGGGTATGTGCGCTCGTTGTCGTGAAACATGGCAGTGATGGTGTCCTTGTTTGCGCCATAGTAGCCACGGCAGCCAGTCATTCCCTGGTGCAGATAGAACATGTTGCGCGCCTTCTCCACACCATTGTCAGAGATGGTGCAGATCGGACCTGGTGACAATGCCGTAGGTTTGAGTAGATAGGGCGTGAGGTCGATTCCATCCCATTCGGTGACATCGGTGAAAATTCCGTTCCACTCTGTGCCGCTGGCGCCCACGACGTGATCGAGCAGATAGACATCGAAGTTAAACCCTGCCCCTATGCTCCATCGCTTTTCTGTGGTTTCCCATGGCAACAGAACATGTGCTTCGATATATCCGTCGTTTCCATCACTCTTGTATAGGGTGGGGTATCCTGAAGCCCAGCCCGTGACGCTGCCGTTCTTGTAGTATGGGCGCAGCACACTTTCAACAAAAGACTCAGGTTCATATTCCCCGGCTGCACAATATTCAACATACTGGTTTGAACTGTTCTTCCTGAACAACTGCAGTTCTGCATCTGCGGCCTGTGTGGTAGTAATATGCACGACTGGTGCATAGTCGCCACCTGCATAGCGCAACAGGTTGTTCCTGCGCAGAAGGCGTGAACCTGTTGCCGTTCCATCGTTGTCTGTAGTGTCGAGCAGAAAGAAGTCTATCTGACGTAGGAAGCCCTTGTTGCCCTGTGTCACGAGCGGCGTGATGCCTGACAAGTTGCCGCTGGCATCTCGTGTGCGGCCCTCGACATAGTTGTTGCCCGTCAGTTGTGGATAGTTGGGCGTGACCTCCACTTCCATTTCAGGCAGGTTAGAGGCAGATGTTGCACCTATCTCCTGAGGCGTCGTGACGAGCCATTCACCTGTACCTACGGATGTGGCCACACCCGTCTGCGGATTGATGGCATACCAGGTAATATTGAACAGGTTGTCCACGAGCGACGCGCTTAGAGGTGGAACCGTCACGCTGAGATCATTGACAGTCTGCCCACCGGCGGTGATGAGTGCGCGCTTGCGGATTGTCACCTCGGAACTGCCAAGCTCAGTGCGTTCGAGCATACCCTTGGCCATGTCTGCCACCACGATGCGCTGCACCAGAGGTGTCTCCACGCGCAGGTGGAACTCCTGCTCGCGGTAGCCTTGGTAGAGCTTAGAAGGTGATATTATGCCGTCTTCGTCGGCATAGTCAACGAGTTCGCCGTAGGGGATATAACCAGCACGGCAGACGAGCTTGACATCCTTCACCTTCAAAAGGTCCACGGTGACTTCCTTAGACACTGTGCCATTGGCATACCAGTCGGCATCGAACCATTCCACGTCCTCAGTCAGTCGCACGAGTCGGTGACCTATGCGCTGGAACCAGAAGTAATATGCAGTGCCTTCAGGTGTGTCGTCGCCATCACCGTCCTGGAATGCGTCAGGAACATCAATGACACCGTCGCGCAGCTGCACGCGGCATTTCCTTTTCCATGATGCCGCAGCTGAGAACTCGGCCACTGAGGCAAATTTCAGGGGATTGAGCACGCAGAGATTTCCTGCATACGTGCCATTTGTGACAACAGTTGCCAATGACAGATTCTCGGCCGAGCTGACACTTACTGTAAGGGGCTCTTCCGCTTGTACTTGATGCACCTTGCCCACGCTGTCTGTGAACGTGCCGACGGCACGCACTTTCATACCGTTTTCAGAGGGCTGGATGTTGCGGGTTATACGTAGGTTATAACCACTGACTGTGAAGCCTGGTACTGCAGAGCCTGTGACCTCGGTGACGACACCGCTGCTGACAATATACCAGCGCACGGTGTCACCGGTGGTGAACACATGCTCCGTTGTTGTCTGGTTGGCGGTGTTAGGGTCTGTAATCAGCACATGCAGCCCCAGCAATGTGGGGCTGATGTACGTGCTGCCGCTACGTGCTGCGCGGTCGGGGTAGTACGCTCCCGACAGTGCATCGTAGTTCTGGCAGAGAGTGCCGTCGGAATCTGCATTATCGACGCGCACCACAGCGTTGATGTTCACGGGATGCGTCAGCACCCCTATGCTTGATCTCTTTTTCATGGCTTAATGTATTATATTGTTACTTCGATGCTGATGTAGCCCGTCACGTAGTTGCCCCATGACACGAGGTTTGCGTAGGTGAAGTCATAGACCTTCTTCCCGCTGACTGTTCGCGATGTGACTGAACTGGTGACATCTGTACCCGTTGCAGATTTCAACACCATTGCCGGGGTAAAGCCCGAAGAGGTCACTTCATTGCCGTCAGCATCGGCAATGAAGGGCCGCACTGTTGCTGTGCCATTCTCCTCCACCTGTGTGCCGACGACACCACCTGTGATTTCGAAGGCTGCGAAATAAGGGTCATTGAAGTCATGCATGTTAGCGAAGCCGATATATGTCTGCCCGCCGGTTGTGAATTCGGCGGCAAACAACTCATCGCCGTTAACATTGTCGGCGGGTACGGTGAGTGTGGATATTCCCTCACCTGCAGCATTGGCAATGGCGTAGCCGTTAGTGCCATTGGTGAGAGTTGTCCGCTGTGTGCCGCTCATGTTGTACCATGTCGGGGTGACACCAGTCACGGCGGTACCCGTGGAGAGGTTTATGAGGCGTGCGCGCACTGTGCCGCTGGCAGCACCATTGGCGATGTTTGTGGCAGACATTTCGACGTGGTAGGCCACGCCGCCACCGCTGACTTCAACCAGCGTAACGACTTCCTCGTTGGTGTAGTATGTCTGCTCATGGCCGCCGGCAAGAGCCACCTTGCCGCTAATCTGCACGGAGTCGCTGTCGGCATTGGTGCCGTCGAAGACGTTTTTCATCACCTTGAAGAACGTCACTTGCTTTCCGTTTACTGTCTGTGTTTCTTTTTTGAATGCTCCAGCGCCGAACAGTGATGCAGCCGTGGACAGTCCTGTCGCGTTGTCGAACTCTATGACGCTGCCGTTCCAGATCAGCTGTTCGCCATAGCTGTCGTAGGCTGCGCCGCTGGTGTCCTGGACCACAGCTCGGAATACGGGGCCGTTGCCGCCGTCCCATGAAGGGGAGACGATGTTGCTGCCGCGGGCTATGGACTGTGCGAAGCCCTTGGAGCCTGCTGCGAACTCTATGCGTGCCATCAGTGTCTTGCCATTGACGGCAGCGGTGAGCATGAAGGAATTGGAAATCTGTTTCATGTTTATGAGAGTTTAGAGTTTGTCTGCAAGGTCTGTGTCGCTGACGTGCTCGACGGGTCCGAGCGAGAATCGTATGAGCGAAAGGTCGCGTGTGGTGATGACGACGCGGTTGTCGCGTGTGCGTGGTTTGCTTGTGAAGATTCTGCGCTGCTGGCAGACCTCTTCTGGAATGAGGATGTAGTGGGTCATTGTTTTGTGATGTTATGAGTTAAGGATTATGAGTTGCCGATAGTGAGTTTGCCTTGTATCTGGCGCGGGCGTCCGTTCTCGGTATAAGCCACCGTGAGTCCGAATTCGCAGCACAGCGTCTGGAGCCATCGCGAGCTACAGTCCTGACGTGTGGCGGCGCTATGCCTGATCTCTATGACGTTTGGCTGATTGCGCACGAGGGTTGGTTGCCAGAGCTCGTCTTCAGCCGTGGCGCCGCTGTTGCGCCACCATGTCCAAGACGTGTCGGTTCGTGTAAGGAAAGTGTCTGTAACATCTTCCTGCCCGAACATTAGGCATCCGCGGACGACGGCATACACGTCATCGACCCACACGATGCCGCCTCCGGCAATGGCCTCGAACTGTACCGACAAACCTATCTCATCCCTGACGCCGACAGTGAAGGCCCGTTGCACGGTCTCGGCGCCGCCCACGCCCTCCAGCGTGAACAGAGTGCGTCGCGTGAACCAGTTCGGCCCCATGTCCGCCATACTCAGCGTGAATGGTGAGGTGACCGACATGTGGGCAGCGTTCCACACTGCATCTCCGGCATCGTCGCCGCTCTCGCGCATAAGCTTGAAGCCCGTGAAGTTGCCGGAACCGTCGCGCCCCATGCCGTCGAGGACGCTAAATGTCACCACCTCCGGCGTAGCGGATGTCACCCAGCCGCCATTGAGCATCGACAGCTCGAAGTGCAGGCCGCTGACCTCCACTTCCTCTATATGACCGGACATGTAGATATTCTGTAGATAGGCAGAATACCCCTCCATGTTGATGCCGAGTATGCTCAAGTTCGACAAGTCGCCGAACTGCATGGCGATGTTTGCGGCCGAGAATTCCCAGGTCGTCACCCCGGTGACGTATCGAGTGTAGCGGCGTGTGCGGTAGGCGCTGGCCTGACGGTCTTTATTAGTTGGGTTGCCGAAGACGACGAAGTGCATGCCCGCTGCCGGGTGCATGGCTACGGGGTATGCTTCTGACGTCGCCCGCAGCACGTACTCGGCAGTGGCATTGTTTGCCCCTACCACGCGTGTTATGCGGAAATAGCATGTATAGAAGCCTGCCACGCGACGGTTGTTGCGTCCGTCGTCATAATTGTCTGCGCTGTTCACGGTAGCGTCTGTGCTGTGCCAGTAGCCCATGCAGAGGTCGTCGGTGTCGATAAGACCTATCTCACCCTCTTCGAGCTTCAGCGTCAGCGTCTGCGTGGATGTATCTACGCTCTCTATTATGCCGCCTCCGGGACTCTGCCACTCGTCGCCCACGATGACGCGTGTGCGGTTGTAGCGCAGCTCCGGCACCTCGAGCCATTCCCACAGGCGTAGCGAGCGCATCTCGCCACGCCCCTGTCCGTCAAGCACGCCGCCGTGACCTGCAGGTCCGCCGGCAAATGTCGTGCCGAGCTGCACACCGTCGGCCATTGTGATACGTCCGGCGGCTGTGTCGGGATTGATGCGTGACAGGAACAGTTTGCTGCCATATCGTGTGATGATCTCGGCCAGCTCATCCTCGGTGACTGACAAATCCAGTGCACGGATGATGTCGGCGAACAGCGTGCCTATGCGATTGGCATCGTTGGCGCTGTCCTCCGTCTCGTTGGCAACTACGGAGGCTCGTGCCAGCAGGCTCTGTATGAGTTTGTGGTCTATCATCGTGTGAAGTGGTCGTTGCAGTTGAGTGTAAGGAGATTGGTATCGAGGGTGAAGAGCAGCAGCCATCCGTAGAGCCCGGCATCTGCCAGCTCGACCCGGTGCGCTTCAGCCCCGAATGGCGAGAAGCGGCGAACTGGTGCCAAGCCTCTACCCTTATCGCGGATCATGCGTGCCAGGAAGTCGCACATGACAGTCTCCGTGTCCAGGAAAGCGGTTTCTTTCTCCGCTTTATTGCCGGAGTCCTGCACGTGTGTTGCAAAAGCCATACTGTACTGTCGCTGCAGCAGTTCGTCGCCTGCGGTTCCGGCTACCACCATGTCGCCTTCGTCGAGGAAGACGGCGGGGTAATGGAGGCGTCGGGCCATCAGCGTGGCGGCATCGTCCATGGAACAGGCGAAGTGAGGCTCCGTCTCAGGGCGGTGCCTCACCATCGTGTGCTCGGTGGCCAGCTGTTCGAAGTACTCTCTGACGGTCATGCCTTCTGCTGCTTGATGCGTTTGTCAAGGATGCGGATGACATCCATGCAGGGCAGTTCCTTGTACGTCTCGATACGTGTCAGATCATCGCCCACGAGGGTGTCAAAGATGTTCAGCCACGAGCCGGGGCGCTGCTTGATGGGCCGCGGCTGGGTGCCATTATTCTCCTGTGGCTCTGCAGCAGGGAAAAGATGGGGATAGGCTCCGCTGAGCCAGGTGCGGATCATACCCCAGTTGAAGGCGATGCCTTCGAGCACCCAGCGGTCGGGATAGTCCTCCAGCCGTGTGGTGACGCGTTGGATGTCCAGCTCGGCGAAGGGCTTGTCCTTCTCGAGGTAGAGTGCGGCTACCATGGAGAGCACGTATTGAACCTTGCCCGTGTAGACGTACCACTGGTAGAACTGATCCACGGTCATGAACTGTTGGAAGGTCATGCCTTTCAGCTGTGCGTCGGGTGCCATGAGGCGCAGGGCTTTTGTCTGCTTCTCTTTGTTCCATGGGATAAGGATCTCGGAGATGGGGAAGTGGTCGATTTTGTCCATCTTCCAGATGTCACGCAGCTGGTCTGTCAGCACGTAGAGTTGCCACAGGTCCAGGAGCGGCAGCATCTTCTCCGGGATGCCGAAGAAGTTAAGGAAGAACTGTTCCTCTGCGATGCGCCCCTGGGAGAGGGCGAGCAGGGCTGTGAACTGCTGGCCGGTGGCCTCGCTGAGAGTCTCGGGGATGTGTGCGGTGTGAAACTTCACGCGGCCATGTTCCCGGAATTCGAATCGGATTGTTTTCATGCCCAAAAAGTTTTTTTATCGTTGTTGTCACGTTTGAAGACGTCGCTTTGATGTCCGCTGAAATATTCCGGCCATTTCCATTCGATGAAGGCGAGCAGGGTGTCGGCATGGCGCTGTGCCTCTGCCTCGGCGATGGCGGCAGCGTCATGAGCCTCGCGTCGCGTGGCCGGGGTGACGGTCTGGTTGTCGGAGTTTCCGGCAGCCTGCCCGATGAAGTAGAGTCCTCGGTCGGTGATGGATCCTGTCTCGCGCAGGAGCTGTGCCACGGCCTTCTTCACGACGAAGGGGATGCACTGCTGTCGCAGTTCCTCGTAGGTACGGGAGGGGGCTCCCGATGCAGAAGCGGAGGGGACTTCGGCCGTGGCTGTTCCGGCTTCGAGGGCCTGCAGCATCTTGGTGTAGAGCTGCCAGCCTAAGAGGGGGCGCAGTTCGTTGTAGCTGATGGCCGTCAGGATAGGCACCAGGCGCAGGAACACAAGGCGGGAACTGTTGATGAAATGTACTCGGTTCACCTCTGCGGTGCGTTGCACGATATCCGTGCGGGTGGTGGCGTGGACGGGCATCTCGGCGTAGCCCTCCAGTTCGGCAAATTTGGCATCGAGGAGGTCGAGGATGCTGTCGATGGCGTTGAAGCCGCGGTTCTTGAATGTCTGGCGCAGGCGGTCCTCCTGATACTTGTAGGGGCTGCCGAAGTTCTCCGTCTGCTGGCGCTGGAAGCCTTGGTCGGTGATGCGCAGCTGCAGGGCATCAAAGTTAGTGTAGTAGGCCAGGTTGGCTTCGGCAGCCTGCAACACCTGCAGCAGCTGCTTCTCATCTCCGCTCTTGTCCTCTTTATCATATATGCTGCGGAAGGTGGCCATCAAGGCGGAGCCGAAGACGGGGATGAGGTAGAGTTCATCGGCCGCCTGCAGGGAGGAATAGACTTTCTCGAAGCTGAGTGCGGAGGAGACCGGGATGACGGCATTCATCTCCTGACCGTTGTTCCAATTATCTTTTGAGAAGAACATCTTTGGAATTTACAATTTTACGACTTAATATTTTCATTTAGCTCAGGGTCTTCTTGGTTCCGGCGCCCGTGTCGAGGGTGGTGAGGATCGTGTTGCGGTAGCGCAGCTGTATGTCGTCGCCGTAACCCCATGAGCGCAGCATGAGGTAGATGGGGTCGAGCAGGTTCTGGCGGTCCACCCAGGCGTTAGCTATGTTCACCAGGAAAGCCTCGCGGATGTTGGAGCCGCCCTGGTTGCCGGCGTAGGTGCCGCCCGGCATGCCGGCGCCGAAGACGTTGGGGTTCACGCCCAGGGTGAAGAGGATCTCGGAGTTGGCGGCAGCGGAGGTGACGAGGTTCTCGCCGCCCTTGTACTTGTTGTCCAGCGCATTTATCTTCCACTCCTCCTCCACCTTGCCGTTGGCCTCGTTGACGGCGTACATCGTCATCAGCGGCTTCTCGGCGTTCTCCACGCCCGTGAGGTTGCGTTCCATGTCGTCCATATACTTCTGGATGTCGGCCTTGCGTTTCTCGAGGCCGGATGCTCCGAGGTTGCTGTAATCCTGCAGGGGGAACTTGCGGTCCCAGAAGCTGTAGGGAATCTGCACGTGCCATTTCCAGGTGATCTGGTTCTTGTAGGCCTTCTTCAGGAACTTGGGCACCTGTTGTGCGATGTCCACCCATCCGAGGACGTAGGCGGGCAGCCAGACGGGTTCGGCATAGACGTCGTGGTTGCTCCAGCTGTCCCGCATGAGATAGACCAGCGGCTGTTTCAACGCCCCACGGAGGCGGCGGGTGTCGTACTCCAGCTGCGGGTCGTAGTCCATGAGGGTGTCCAGCACGCGCGGCGTGTCGCCCTCAATGGTGGCGGGCAGGCTGGGCCAGCATCCGCTGACTATGCACTTCGATCGCCCCACGGCATCGGGTACTGTCTGGCGGGCATACAGTGCATTGATCGGATTCAGGCCGATGATGCGCTGCCCGGTGGCGTCGGGCACGAGTTCCACGGGCGAGCAGCCCATTTTGAAGTAGTCGCGTGAGGCGGCCTCGGTGAAGCGGCGCACCATGCGGCTGCCGAGCAGGGCGGTGAGCAGAGGATCTTCAACGGGCTGCAGGCGTTCGTTGCCCTTTTCGTCGTAGCCTTCGATGCGGCAGGCGAACAGTCCCTGGCCCAGTGTCAGGTTGCGCAGGAATCGCAAGCCGGTGTTGAGTACCGACGTCTCACCTACGACCTTCGCTGCGTGGCGCGGGAAGTCGTTGTCGGGACCCCACTGCAGTATGCGGTGGCCCTCCCATTCGAGGTAGGAGGTCTGCAGGCGCTCGAAGGGTGCCAGGATATCGCGCTTGCGCACCTCGTAGTTGTCGGGGCGCCCGGTGCTCTCGCCGAAGACGGCGGAGGACTGCATGATTAGGGGCGTGCCCTCTTTATTGAACAGGATGTCCATTGTACTGTACGATGTTATAGATTCGGACGGGATAGACGTGTATGCCGGGCTCGGGGTTGCCCTGGCAGTCGCAGGCCTGTACGCCGCGCACGCGGAAGACCTTGTTGTTCATGCGTCCGGCGCCGCAGGCATAGGCCTGTGGGAAGTAGATGAGCTTGCCTTCAGCCGTGACGAACTTGATGGAGAAGATGCGCCGGCGCCCGTCAGGGCGGAAGCGCACGTCCATCTCGTCGAGCACCTGGCTGCGGAAGAGTAATTTCGGCTCTGATGTATTCATATAATGTCAATGATGTTTTGCATTTACAACCAATAAAATATAAACATTAGGCTAAAGTGTCTAATTGAATGTATAATCGTGTGTATAATCGAAGATTCTGTGACGTGTCTGGCTGGGGTCTGTATCGCCCTGTCGCAGGACCGTTTCCTGATGCATGGCCGATGGACGTAGCGTCAGATACGCCGTCGGCGGTGAGGTATGCGGATGGCTGTCAGTCATTTCTAACGCCGTGACGGTCATCTTCTGCCAGCAGTCCTTTCCGTTCTCATGTATGAGATAGACATCTGACGAGGCTGTGATGTCTCTCAGACTGTTACGGCGGTTTTTGTCACTGAAGCGCGCTGCGAGGCGGTGTTCTGTCACTTCGCGAGTGTAAGTCTTCTCAAAGTCGCGATCTATCCATGCATATTCGTTATCAAGCTCCGTTGTCTCAGCGTCTGTGCCGGTAAAGGCCTCCGTCTCCAACATGCCGAAGCAGTTAGTGAAAGCCACCACACGCTGCTGAGCGTGGTGAGAGCGGTCGATGTTGAACGTCACACTATCGGCCACCGTCGTGCCTTTCATCAGCTCTGCCGTGACACGCTGCACCTGCCCCACAGCAGCTGCCTCGGCGATGTCTGCAACTGTATAGTGCACCACGGCGGCGTATGCTGGTGCCGTTCCGTTAGCTGCGCCGCTGGCGGCGCTACTGAGGTCTATACCTACCGTGGCAGTCTGCACAGTGCCTTCGGACACGCCCTCAACGACGAAACGTGCCGACATGCCATCCATGAGCAGTACGCTTAGGCATACGGGCTGCACGGCAAGTATTGTTCGCTCCGTGTAGCGTGTGAGCCACACGGCAGTAGCCCCTGGTGTGACCGACGTGCGGCGGCTGGCATAGTAGGCATAGGAATGGAAGGTTGGCTGTATTGTCGTCCCGGAAGCGTCATAGAGCTGGGCCGTGAATGCGGCACGCACCACCGTTGCCAGCCATACGCCATGTCGCACCACCAAATCCTGACGCAGCGGCGTAGGGCATGGCTTGACATAGGGTTCAATGAGTTCTGCCAGTCCGCGCAGTGTCACAGCACCATCGGCATCAGCCACATATGTTTCTGTAAAATCAACGGTATTGCCGTTCTGCGGCGTAATGACCAGACGCACCCGTGCGGCTGTTGCCGCCGACGTCCATCTGACATCGGGTACGTCGTGTACGAAGTAGCTTGCAGCGAGTTGTGTTGTCGTTATTGCCATTGCATGATATCGTATTTGAGTGTGATACTGGGAGCGTGCAGGCGGAAGTCGTATCCGACGCCGAGCTCAGCCCGCTTGAAGCGGACGCCGCCCATGAGTGCCGCCTGCTCGCGTCCCAGCTGCACGCCGACGGTGAGTGCCAGTCGTGCCGGGGTTCCTTTCCTATGCTCATGTATATCGTAGGAGACATCGAGCTGTGCCAGGTCGAAGTCGATTGCCCGCCCGATGATGTCATTCTGAAAAAGCGTGTCGGTGATGCGCACGGTGGCCATGTCGCGCAGTCGGAAGGAGTCCGTCAGCGTGCGGGCAGTGAAGTAGCTGCTGATGATGGCCGCCGTATCGACGTCGGCCGGCACCTCGCGCACCTCTTCGCGGACGACCACTGGGCCGGCCGTGAGGATGGTGTCGTGCAGCCACAGCGTGTCGATGTGCAGCTCCACTATGGGGTTCTCATCCGTCGGTACCGTCCTGGAGCAGTAGCGGACCAGCAAGCAGCCTACAGCCAGCCATGCCGCCATCGCGAGCAGTGATGTGAGTATGCGTGCTCTCTCACTCATAGCCGGCCTCCTTTCCTTCACCGTCGTGTTCGTCCTTGGATATGGCCATCGATGTCTGGCCGTGCGAGATCTTCAGCTCGTAGCCCAGCTCCACGGCACGCATGCCGAAGGCCAGTGCCGGGAAGACGATGAGCTCGCCCACGGCCGTGAGCACCGAGCCGTCGATGATGCCCATGGGCGGCACGAAGAAGCCGCCGACGATCAGTGCCACCGACAATACGAAGCACGCGATGAACACCCAGGTGCACATCCGGCAGCGTTCGCGTTTCACTTGTTCACTCATATTGTACATAATATATAATAAGGTGTCACTCGTTTTGCTTTTCATCGACAAAGGTACAACAAACGTTGGGATGGGCGTGGGACAGGAAAAGGGTGCTATCCTCACGGACGGCACCCTCACAAAAAAACCTTATTAACTAAATTAAAAAAATTTTTAGCCAGTGCAAAGATATCGTGGCAGTTCTAACACTGGGTGGGACACATACGCTTTCATTCGATTTTGTCGTATACCACCCAATATGGGATACCCGTAACGAAAGTGAACGTGTAGCCCAGCTCCTGCATCACGCTGGCCACTGTCGAGACCGACACCGTGCACATGTCGCGGTATCGATACTGGAGGTCGCGGCTTGTCACCAGCTGCCGCGTCTCCTCGTGTCCGGGAACGTCGTCGTTGGGCTGGTACAGGTTCTCAATCATCTTGCGGAAGAGCTCGCGGTCGCTCAGGCAGTCGCCGCCCTTGGCGGTCTGCTCCGCATTTTGTTTCTTACTGGAATTGCCCATACGATCGGTCTCCTATCATTGAGTACAACAGCTGTTTCATGTCCGCCACCACGCGCACGGCAGCGGCAGCGCCCTCGTCGCTTGGGCGGTACTGGTCGCCCAATGCCAGAGCGGTGACCACGGCATCGCCGAAGCTCACCATCTCGCGCACCGTTGCCCAGTCATCCTGTGCCAGCAGTGCCAGCACCTCTACCTGCTCTTCGTTCAGCGTTATCTTATAGCTGCCCATGGCCACGGTCACGCTCTGCGGATCCTCTGTATTATTCTTATTCATGATCTTCAGTTTTTGGGGGATTGATAGTAATCGGGTTTCCGGCCTGCTCGGGTTCTTGTTGTTCGACGGCATTGCGCACGACCGTGGTGCTTAGACCGTAAACGATGTTGTCGTTGTAGGTGTTCTGCGGCTTCACGTATATGTTTGGACTCTCAAGGCCGTAAAAATCCTTAAACAACTGTTCGTGGTATTCAAAGGGCTTGCACCTCTGATACTTCTTCTCCAGTTCATCTTGTACCCTTTTCAGATCCTTGACCACCTCTGGGAAAAGTTCTTCGTTTACAAGGGTATTGTCATATCTGAGGCGCACATATTCGCCCAGTTCCTTGCCCATCTTATTCACGGAGTTATACGTCTGAACTTTTATGAAATAGAGATTCATGCCTCACCCCCTTTCTCCTCCTTTTCGTGGAGGCACGCCCCGGCCACCATGAAGGCGGCCAGCGTCAGCAGCGCTTGCGGGATGTTGTCAGCCCCGGTGGCCAGCACCATGCCGCCCATCAGCGCCACCCCTCCCACCGTCGTGCGATGGATGAGGGCGGCATCGGTGCAGCGTCCGATGATGGCACTCAGCTTTAAGAAAATTGCGTTCAGTGCTACTTGTTTAGCACTTGCGGGCCTCTGGCCCAGGTTCATGGATCTTGTTTCCATAGTTCTTTGGTTGTTGTAGCATTATAGACAGAGAAACGGCTGCCATACCCCGTTTGCTACAACAACCAAAGAACTTCGGCCCCGAAGAGCTAAATACTTGGTGGGTATAGGCAGCCGCCTTTATAATCCCTCTCAGAGGGAATCCTCGTAAGGCATAAGAAATGCCCACCGAGGGAGTGAGCAGGTGACCGATGCTCGACGGGAACCCGAGGGTTCTTTGGTTTTGTAGCGCTGCAAAGGTAAGGCGATTATTTGAATTGACAAAGAAAAAGGCGAGAAAACTTAATTTCTCGCCGCAAATATGCTGATATAGCCTCATTCATACTGTGAAAGCCATTTCTTTTTCATCTTTTCATAGACTAAGTCAGAGAAAAAGAAACCGTCTTTCTTCTTACTATCCATCCATGAAACAACATTCGCAGGTTCCACGCTCTCTAATTCATGAAGCAACTGCGCTTCATGATAAGGTTTCAGAATATCCCCAACCTCTTTAAACACGGCATTCGAGATGCCATATTCAGCGGTCTCATAGGTTTTCCTGAACCATGATTCCACGGCAGCTGGATCTGCATGAGTCACCTCGTATGGAATATAGTCCACCGGATAGTGACCATTGATTATTTTCATCAAGCCACGATACACATCATCATCTACCCATCCGTCACGTTCCTTCAAACGCTCCAGTTTGCGCTCTGCAGCCTCTGGAGAGAGGTTGGAATAATCTTTGATGGGTGATTTCTGATCACAGAAAATATCATTGGCCTCCTTCTTTCGCTTTTGAAGCTCTCTTTTCTTTCTGTCAGCTTGCTTTTCTTCCGGCGTCATCTTTCGAAGCTCTCTTTGTCTGGCAAGGCGTTTAGCCTTCTTCTCGGCTTCAGCTCTCGCCAGTAACTCCGGGCTAACCACAGAATATAATGGGCGTTGTTCAGAAACGCTTACATCCTGTTCCCCTGTTTCATTGTCATCCTGAGTAACAAGCGACTGAGAATTCGCCGCCTGTGCAGCAGCCTTAGCTCGTTCTTGATCTATCCTTGCCCAATACTCATCTAACTCTTTCTTCCGCTGTTCCTCACTTTTCTCCTCGACCTTTCGAGCTTCGATTGCCTCGTTGCGTCTCGCGATCTTTTTATTTTTCTCAATACTAGAGACAATATTACCGAAGAAAATAACTACTATTATAATTATAGCAAGTATTGCAAAAACTTCGACACCATTCATTTCTGTTATTTATGAAGTTATAGACATATCACACCCAGTACTCTTTATCGCCAACCCTCATCTTCTCGCATCCTTCCTTTGTCCAATCACGCCGATGGCTGACTGATCCGCGCCATCCAGCGGCACCGATTTTGATGATGAAAAAGCCTGCTATGATGAGGATATTTGTCATAAAAGTGCTGTTTTCGTGCTGCAAAGGTAGGCAAAAACAGGCTAAGAACAAGAAAAAGTAGCGAAAATGATAACTTTCCCCTAAAATATTTGCATAATAGCAACCAAATTGCTACCTTTGCATTGTCAAACCGAAAGGGATGACAAAGAGATCTTTCACACAATGAAGTACAACGAACTGAAAAGGAGGTTGATGAAAGCAGGATGCTTTCCACTTCATGCAGGAAGCCGCCACGAGAAATGGCTGAACCCCGCTAACGGGCGAATAACCATCATCGGACGGCATGGAACCCAAGAGATTCCGATCGGAACTCTCAGAACTATTCTTAGACAGCTCGGGCTTTAGGCCCGGGCTATCTTTCCTGCCAGTTCAAATTCTGAGTGTTTAAGGTCTCTCTTTTTGACTCTACAATCTATATTAAGAATATGAAGCAGAAACTGACTGTAATTGTGGAAAAAGGCAAGGGAGAGCGTAATTTCTCATGCTTTGTAGCGGAGGATTGGTCCAAATACGGGCTTATTGGCTATGGCGGCACAGCCCGTGAGGCGATGGAGGACATTAAGGTCTCCGCTCAGGAATGCAAGGAGCTTGCAGAAGAGCGTGGTGAGGAGTGGCCCGAGCTTGAATTCACCTATCTCTTCGATGTAGGAGCTTTCTTCGACTACTATCCCCTCAACATCTCTGCCTTTGCAAAGTACATCGGTATGAACGCGGCACAGCTGCGTCAGTATGCCAGCGCCATCAAGGAACCCCGTCAGGCAACTTTGGATAAGATTCATGCTGGCATGAAGCAATTCCTCCAAGACATAGGCACCGTACCCCTGATTGACCGTGCCGTCACCGCATACGCCTAACGGTTATCCGTACCGTGGCAGCTTCCTGCTGAACTCGGAAAACTTCATTAAAAAGATCTCTTGACGCCCTTAGCTGTGAAGCTGAGGGCGTTTTTTTTTGCGCTGCTTCCAACGCCCTGGGAGCGGCGCAGGGCGCTTTTGGTTCGCCCCGAAATGCCGAAAGCTAATGAATGTTAAAAGGAATGAAAAACCCACTGAGTATGCGGAAAACAGGCCTCCATTTTGGAGAAATGAGGCCTTTTTCTCACAGCGAAGCCCGACGCGCCCTAAGCCGCGGCGCAGCCCTCACCGCAGTCATTTAGGAAATATGACGGGCACCCTCCCCCCTCGGTGCAACTGCGGGCGGTGGCGGCGCAGTCGCTGGCGCAGCGGCAGAGCGCAGCGCAGCGAGCCTTGTCCTGCACCGCAGCGCGGGCGCAGTCCTTGGGCTGCGGTGCGGAGTCGAGTGCATAGTCCTATGCTCTCGATGGAAAGTCCCAGCAGGCTCTTCGCCGTGCAAGTCACGGCCACCAGCTTCATGCGTGGGCTCAGACGCGGACATATAGAAGATGTGTGGGCGTGACCTGCACGGCGATGTGTCTGCGGGAGCGTGGCACCCGTGCGCTGCGGTGTTGAGTCGAGTGCATAGTCCTATGCTCTCGATGGAAAGTCCCAGCAGGCTCTTCGCCGTGCAAGTCACGGCCACCAGCTTCATGCGTGGGCGCAGGCGCGGACATATAGAAGATGTGTGGGCGTGACCTGCACGGCGATGTGTCTGCGGGAGCGTGGCACCCGTGCGCTGTGGTGTCGCGCCTACCGTCCCCGGGCATGAACAATGGCCTTGGCCACTGTGAACGGCTCAGGGTGGGCGGGAACGGTAGGCGCGACACTCTCTGTTGCCCCTTGGGGTTGCGGCAGCTTATTGGTCATGCGGTCCTGTGTCGGCGGGTTTTACCCAGGAACACAGCACCGCAGACCGTTGCGCCCATGGCGCTGAGCCGTCGGATGAAGGCATCCGATGTCGCGCCTGTGGTGTAGATGTCGTCAATGAGCAGCACCTTGCGTCCGCGGAGGCTGCTGCTGATGGCGACGTTTTGGACCAGGCGCTCGTCTCTGGGCGCTCCATGGTGTGCCTTCCTGCGATGGCCGATGACTTCAATGCAATCGAAGCCGTCGGCCGTCCCGAGGATGGCACACAGCATCTGCGAGAACTTCTTGTAGCGTCGCACGTAGGTGTGCTGACAGCTTGCCGGCACGCACACGATGACCACTTCGCTGAGCTGCGCCGCGCGCAGTGCCCGTCCTATCTCCGTGGCCGCCCACTGCTTGGCGTAGGTGCGTCCGTCCTTGAAGTCAAGGATGCGGCGGCACGTCTCTTGCTGCTCGAAGGTGGCCCGGCGTTGCTGCCGGCGGGGGATGTAATCATAGAGTGCGTACTTCAACATGGCCGTATCTCCTTTCAGTTGGTCATACAATTACGGAGAAAGCAGCCTCACTGGGCTGCCTTCTCTCGCTTGGTGCGGCGGGTCTTGCGCTGCTTGGCCGGGGTGGAATCCCCTTCTGGAGAACCTGCGGGCACAGTGACCTCGGGTTCTGCGGGCTGCGCGGGTTCTGCGGGCTGCTTCGAAGCCTTGTGCAGTTGCCGGAGCGTCTGCAGGGAGGTGTCCGAGATGGTGAAGCCACTGCGTTGCTTCAGGATGAAGGCCAGGCGTATGGCGGCGAGTGGTTGCTTGCAGTAGCCCTGCAGTTCGGGGTTGTCGACTCCGGTGACGTGGACGTGCCACACTTGGTTGTCGCTCTTGTTGGATTGAACCATCTCTGCTACGATCATCTTCTTTTCCATGATGTCTGTTATTGTTAAGGGGTTAAACATTAGAATTCGTAGATAGTCATGATGTTGATCTGTATGCCGTCGGCATAGGCCAGTTCGTGGGCTTCGCGTGCGGCCTCGTGGTGCGACTCGGCGCATACCTCGTAGGTGAACTGGTCTCCGTCGAAGTCCTGGATCTCAACGGTGAACTGGTTGCTGAGTAGGCAACGGCGGTGTCTGCGGGTGCGGAAGCTGGAGGTCATGTAGGGAGTTGTCATTGTGATGAAGTTTTTAGGGGTGAATGAATAGATTTTTTACGTTGCTCTACCAAGGTAAGCCAGGTGCATCGGTGCAAGGACGCAGATAATTATTTTCACCCTTCAGGGCGCCAGCAGAAATCAGTCAGCCCCTGGGCACGGCTTATTTGTTTGAAAATAATTATTGAAGCCAAGTCCTCCGGACATCCTTGCAGCGGAAGACGGCGAATTACCTTTGCAGCGGAAAAAGTCGTTTGTTCATTCACCCTTGAAAACTCACGACGACAACTCCATGACCTCCGGTTGCGCCCGCTACAGCAGCCCTTGCCCTGCAACCGGCGTGGAGCGTCCACGGACAGGAGCATAGTCACCAGCGAGGTATGCGCAGCACCATGTGCCCGCACGCAGCCCTCAGAACTCCGTTGGCGATGGCATCCGGCATCGTGACTATAGGATACAAAAAAAGAACCCCGCGACAGACATCACGGAGTTCCATTTACAGAAGCAGAGGTGGAAGAATAAGTGAGGGGTGACAACCGGGTGTCGCTACACGCGGATGTCGACAAACGAGTACTGCTTCTGCAGCAGGTCGCCGTATTTGGTCCAGATGCGTTTGTCCACGACGTCGCCGAAGTGCGTGGCTTCCTCGGGCAGTATGCTGTCGTTGCGCTCCGAGCGTTTGTCCTTCTCGAAGCGGCCGGTGGGCAACTGGCGGACCCGGGTGTTGTTCATGCTGATGAGGATGTACTTGCAGCGCTGTGCGTTGAAGCGCTTGACGGGGAAGCGGCGGTCGGTCTCTGCGAGGATGTATGACCAGAGGAGATACTTGTCATGTTGTGGCGGCTCCATGCCCCGGTGGGTGCGCGTCTCCACGGTCCACCCGTGGCGCTGCAGGCGTGCTATGGCCAGTTCGTTATATGTCTTTCGACTGTTGGCCCGGTGTGCGTCGCCATAGCGGTCGCGATAGAAGATGACGAGCTTGTTGGAGTGGTGGCGATAGTAGCTGGCGAAGCGGTCCACGAGGGCATTGACCTCGGTGTCCTGTTCCTCCTCGCGCTTGACGAAGAACTCGTTGATGGTGTTGTCGACGATGCGGTCGGGCATGAGCGTCTTCGTCGTCCAGTCGAAATGCGATGGCTGAGCCACCTCCATGAACGATGCAGAAGAGCCCCAGTCGAAGCACACCTCCAGCGGTTCCGAGGGATTGCAGTCGGCATCCATGCGGCTGTCGCGCTCTGCCAGCTTCGCCCAGGCGAAGTCCGTGTCCTCGGCGAAGTCGCGGATGAAGGCGTCGTTGTCGGCGTGGTAGTATTTGTGCTGATCCGAGAGTTGGTAGTAGCAGTGGTCAATCTTATCGACCACGTAGTTCAGGATCTCGATCATGAACTGCAGTTTGGCCATCACCTTGTACTGGTTGACGATGTACGACATGCCCACGTTGGCGATGTTGTCGAAGATCGAGGCCAGCATGAACAGCGTGCCGTCCTGGCTGACGAAGGGCTGTATCTGTCGCCGTAGGCGCAGCACCTCGTTCCACACCTCTCGGAACTGCGCGGCATCGTCCGCCAGTCGGGCATCCACGAGCGTCATCTGCAGGCGTACGATGCGGTTCCAGACGTCGAAGAGCTGCACGCCTCGTTCCTCCTCGTAGTACTTGGCCGGTTCGAGCAGCCACTTCTGTTCCGGCTCGTAGGGCATGGACGAGAGGAACGTGTTGCCATGGTGCTTCAGCAGCGGGTGTTGCGACAGTCGGCCGAAGACGTGTTCATTGCCTCTGTTTGTCGGTGCCACTTCCTGGTCGAACTGTTCCTTGTCCAGCGTCAGGGCTTCGTCGGTGATGTTGTAGTCTGCGTTGGGTCCTCGGCTGTTTCCGTCCTGTGTGAGGATGTAGAGTGCGTGGCCGTTGGAGAAGGTGATGCAGTGCTCGAAGCTGAGCAGGTGCTCATAGGGCAGGTACCATCCAGCTGGCGGCTGTCGGCATACCACGTAGTCGCCGATGCCCGTCCTGGGATCGTACTTTCGATGCCCCAGCATCTCCAGCATCTTGAAGGTTGACGGCAGCGTCTTTGTGAGTGCCTGCCCGTATGTGGCCTGTGCCAGTGTGGTGATACCACGTGGCATCAGACGCACGTTCTCATCGACCTCTGCGCCGACGATGAACGACTTGCCGGTACCTCGGCTCCAGACGAGGTACTTCTGGCGCGCGGGCAGCAGCATGAATGTCATCTGCGGCGGGTTTACGCGTATGTCTTCTTCCCAGATGCCCTCTTTCTTCATCTCAGTATCTTTCGAATCGGATCCATAGTTCGAGTTGCCCGTCCTTGCCTTTGGAAGTGAGTGGGGTTGCCTGAGGCTGCCCCACCTCATTGGAGATCTCCACGAAGTCATTGGCCGATACCCGGTGCTGATCCACGCGCGACTGTTTGATGCGGACCGTCACGGCATGGTCATTGATGACAATTCGGTCTATATGCTTCATGTCCATCAGTCGGGACACGAGGCGTTTGTTCGTCAGTTTCTTTTGCATAGCTTTATGAGTTCATGATTTCCGTAGCCTGGGCATCATCGATGGGCGCGTCCATACTTTCGACGAGTGTGGCCACGTCCTCTGCGGAATAGCGTAGCCGGTCGAGGGGGATTTGCATGGTGCGGCCGTCGGCATTGATGATCTGCACCATGAAGAGGTTCCGTTCCATGCGCCGCGGATCCTCGCTGCCCTCCGGCTTCTCGCCGATGATCTCATGCAGCAGTTTCTTGGCGTTGTTCCACTCGCGCAGGTCGCCTCGCATCTTCGCTTCGCGGATGAGCTCCAGCTGGTCCTTGATCTGCCAGCTGCGCCAGAAGTCCCAGTCGAAGTTGAAGTCCGTCTTGAACAGTTCCTTCGCCAGTGCGATGTCACGTCGGACCTGTGTACGGCTGACGCGGTGGCTCTGCAGCATGAGTGTGATGACGTGCGCCTCGTTGGGATATTCCTGCATGAGCATGGCCGCCTGCTGCACCCGCTTCAGTTGCCGTTCCTCCTCAACTGTCTGCAGAGGGTATTGTTCAGGATCCAGGATATGGTTCCGTATGGTCTCGAATCGCTCCTCATCGATGGTTCGTGCACCTCGCTTTGCAATTGCGTTTTTATGCATGGTCGATGGCTTGTTGCATTCTGTTAATGAGTTTCAGAAGCTCCACCTGTGCAGGGTTGCTTCCGTTGTGTGCGGCCTTGACGATGGCCTGCCGCGTCTCCACAAGCTGGCGCAGGTATCCGCGGTAGTATGCCTGTCGCACTTCAGATCCGACGGTTTTCAGCTCCATCAGGAACTCCAGTTCGTCCACTTCCAGATTGATGGCAGCCAGCTGAGGAGGGATAAGCGTGTATCCCATCTGCTCCAGCTGTTCACGTTGTTCCTTGGTCAAATTCATTTTCCAATGTTTTGAGGTCGAAATCGAAGATTTCCTTGGAGGTATAGATGATACCTCGTTCCAGTTTGGGGTTGTGAGTGGCGTTCATCGACGTGACTACGGCGACGTGCCACTCACTATTCCAAAGTAGCGCCACCTTGGCGTGGAGGGCGCAGCACCTGTACTTGCCATGGAATGCCTCTGCGAGGTATGCGAACGGCTTAGGACTGATGCTGCGCACGCGGTTGTCGATGAGGAACCTGATCGATAGCAGCTCTCCCTTTTCTTCTCTACGCTTCAGGGCAGCCAGGCTGTCCTCAGCGATAGAGTAGGAAGAGAGGAACACATGAGCCGGGCCTGTCTGCCGGAGCAGGTAGAGCACGAGCTGAGAAAGGTTGAAAGCCCCCTTGGAGTAGAAATGCTTCTCCAGCCCCGTCTGGATCTGTCCGAGCCCTTTTGGCGCGAGCAGCATGGTGGCCACCATCTCACTGCGGTCGGCGAAATCGCAGGCGCAGACCTTGCCCGCTGTCGGCTGCATAGCCGGTGTGGGCAGCGTGGTTTCAGGGGAGGAGATATGGTATAGCATTATCCGAATTTAGCGATGACCATGTCAATAGCCTCGATTTCTTTTCGGATGTTCTCAGCGCGAGTCTCGAGCTTCACGCGTTCGGGTCCTTCTGGCATGGGGTTCTCTGCTTCCAGCTTCTTCTCGCTCTGGTAGAGCAGTTTATTCTCGGTGCGAAGGAGGCGCACCTGTGCGTTCTTCTTCAGCTTCAGCAGTTCGTCGCGGCTCTTGCCTTCGAGTTCACCAGGGGCCATCCCAGCAGGGGAGTCGGAGGTATGATCCGCAGGACTGTTGGTGGCAGCAGAGTTTTCGGATGAAGTGGAGTCTATGGCTGTGGAGGACTCCTCCAGGGCCTTGACGACATCTTCCTCCGAAATGTCTGCACCACTCTGGTATCGCTCATAGAGCGGATAGAGGCGCTCCATCAGGGCTGTGCACTGTTCGATTTCGTCGGAGAGCTTTTTGCGTCGTGCCATGGATTCCTCGTCGTTCTGCTCGCCAGCCTCTCGCATGAGGCGCATGGCTTTCTCTCGGTTGCGGTAGGCTACGGCATAGGAATAGACAATCTTGGGAGCCACTTTTTCCTTAGTCTGGATTTCTCCGGTTTCCATCTTCTCCGCGACCTTCATGATGTCCAGCTGCTGCTGCTCGTCCTGATCGGCGGGAGCTTCCTGTCCGTCGAATACGTGCAGCTCTGCATCCGTATCGGGCACATCCATGGTAAATCCGAAAGCCTTGACGTACTCCCGCATCTGGAATTCCAGCCGTTCCCGTGCAGCAGGTCCTTGGTCGCCGTCGCGTTCAAGCTTTAGAATGACAGCCGGTTTGAAGGCTGCCTCTTTCAGAATGGACAGCCCTTCGCTGAAAATTCTCTTTGTTCCATTCAGCCAGTCTGCGGCTTTCTGGAAGGTACTTTGTTGCATTTTCATAATTCCTAATTTTGATGAAACGCTGCAAAGATACTGCGTTTTCGGTAGCGGTTGTAGGACATTGGATAATAATAGAGAGGTCGCCCGAGTAACCATACTTACTCAGGCGACCAAACTCAGCTAATTATGCAAGGGCTCTTAGGGCTGTGCCGTTCCGCTCGTTTTTTCCTCCAGGATGTTCACTGTGTCACCGTCGTAGACCAGCTTGCGGGGGCATGCGTAGGTGAATCGCAGCGGTACGTTGTTCTTATCCGTTACAGCCGTACCGGTGGTGCTGGCATCGGCTGCAATCATCTTGGCTGCATTGAGGGAGTCGCCCATGAGGTAGCAGACGCCGTTCTTGTCCTTGACGATGATCACGAGCTTTCGGCCACGGATGGCATTCTCGAAACCGAAGATTGTCGCATTCATCTTGGCGCGGGAGATGTCGAGCTGGTAGAGGTAAGACTCAGCGCCCTGCTCGCCCTGCTGCGTGATGGTGAATGTGCCGGTTTCATCGGTATAGACGACCTTGAAGAACTTTTTGCCCGTTTTCTGGACAATATCGCCATTCCATGTACCAGCGTCAGCAAGTGACATTGTCGAGCTATCGCCAGCTGGAGCTGGAAGCTTAGGCCATGTGGCGACATCCTCAGCGTAGCCAATATAGATTTCTTGGACAAGTCCTCCAACGTTGTCTATGTCAGCGCAGTTGATGGCTTCATCAATATCTGCGAGTGCAATGCAGTTGTTCATAAGACTATTGCATTAGAGGTTAGACATTGCGGACGTAGTATGTGGTGTTGCTCTGCACGGTCTCGTCCGTTGCGAGCACGTACTTGGTACCTTCCTTGACGAACCAGCCTTCCTCGATGGGTTTCTTGCCGGTGGTTTCGGTGGCTGTGCTGTAGGTGACGATGGGTCGTTCGTTGCAGCAGTAGATGAGCCCGTTGATGCTCACCAGCTGGAAGCCGATGACGTAGCTGCCCGTGGCCGTGTAGTGGTAGGGGTTGCCACTGGCGAAGGGGGTCAGCTGCTTCATGTCGGAGGACTTGTCGAAGCCGTAGAAGATGGTGCGTGGGAGCATCAGCTGGATGAACTGGGAGCCTGCGGGCATGTAGGGTACCACCACGAGCTTCACCTTCTTGCCAGTATTGCGCAGGTAGGTGGTCTCCTCGGTGGCCTCGCCCGTGGTGCCTGTGACGTGCACGCCCTGATCCTCGAGCCAATCGACGTAGAGATCCATGACGTCGGAGCTGATCCACATCTCAGAAGGCTTGTCGCGGAAGCTCTTGGGTCGGCTGCGCCACATGGCCAGCATTTTGTCGCCCACGTTTGCGCGGGTCAGTTCGCCTGTCTCGTACATGTTGCCCTTGGCCACGGAGATATTGCCGGCGGCAATCTCCTTCTCAACGATAGTGAGTGGGCCGTCGAATGCATACTGTACGCCGTCCTTCAGCTTCGCCTCGTTGCGCATGGCACAGAGCAATGCGGCGGCTAGGTCCTCAGAGGCACACTGGATGCCGTAGTTGTTCAGCCAGATTTCGAAGGGATGCGTGTTGGGGATGAGTCCGGCGGCGATGTCGCCCAGGTACCAGCGGCGGTAGCGCTCGGGCTCGTCGTCCATCTCCATGACCACGCGGTGGACGGTCAGTGTGCGGGGCACGATGCGCCCGCTCTTCAGCTGGCCCAGGAACTCGCCCGTGTAGCCGCGGCTCACGCTGCCCAGTTCCGTGCGTCCGATGGTGATGCTGTCCTTCACACCCGGCAGGGGAGCGAAGAGCGAGAGCAGGCGGTCTGCCTCCTTGTCGCGGATAGACACCAGCAGATCCTGATGCTTTTTCACGGCGGCTTGCACCGCAGTGATGTCAATAGGTTTTGTCAGATCCATAGTTGTAAGGTGTTAATGAGGTTAGAGATTCTTAGCCTCCTGGTTGACCTCATCCTTTGCGGAGTCGGACAGTTCCTCGGCTTTCTTCTGGTCTTCCGTTTTCTCCAGGGGAGCCGGAGTGACGGGAGCCATGAGGGGCGTGCGGTCGAGCACGGTCTTCACGGCCATGACCTTGTTCTTCAGTCCGTCGATAGACTTCACGTTGTCGCTGATGGCATCGAGGGCCTCGGTGGCCTCCTTGACAGCCTGGTCTGCGACCTTCTTCTGTGCCAGCGCGTCCTCGATGGTCTGCAGCTGGTCCTGGGTGAGCGTGACCTTACCGTCCTCGCCCGCCTGTAGCGCTGTTACTGTGAGCAGCGCATTGATGAGAAGAAATTGCTTTTTCATTTCACTGTTGTTTTGGGGGTGTTTGTCGGTTTCATTGTTCTCTATAGTTTTCTCCGGCTGTCGAGCACCGAAGAGTTCCGTCACGATGTTGCGCACACGGGCCACCAGGCCTTCATCCTCCAGCTGTTCCTTCACTTCCGGGACGTCGGGCATCTGCAGTGCAGCATGGTTCTCGACCACGAACTGTCGCACCTCGTTCGTCATGCTCTTGGCGCCGTGGATGATTGCATCGACGAAGCCCAGATTCAGCACCTCCTGAGCGGTGAGGTACTTTTCCTCCTTCATGAGGTCGAGCACCTTTGCCAGATTGGTATCCTTGCCGTTGGCGGTAGCCTTGTCCAGATACTTGCGGGCGATGATGAGATCGGTGGCCTCTGCCAGCTTCTTCGACTTCTGCAGGTCGAGGATGGTGCGTTCCAGCTCGTCGGCATTCAGGCTTGCATAGATGCTCACACCCACGCTGGCCTGATGGCACAGCCACAGGGCATCGTCGGCAATCTCCACGCGCTTGGCGCCATAGGCCATCCATGTCACGGCACTGGCGCAGAACGCCAGCAGGCGCACTGTCACGTTCCCGTGGTCATGAATCTCTTTTGATATCATCATAGCGTCGTTTACTGAGCCTCCGAGGCTGTTCACCTCGATGATGACCTCATCCTTGGCGTGTTCAGCGAGGAACGAGCGTACGCGCCACAGCTGCCAGCCGTAGCTGTCGATGGGGTTGTAGATTTTCAGAGTAGCTTGTTTCATGGGTAAAAAAAAGAATTGCACTGCAAAGATAATCCCTTGCAGCGCATCATCCAAGAGACAGGTTCCCTTCCAATAATCTCTTTTCAGGCTATTTCTCAACCCCTGCCCGCCCATGCGGGTTGATGTGTCGGTTTGCCCGCCGGGTCAGTCAAACTCCAGCGCACCCACGTCCACAATCATGCTCGACATGGCCTCTGTGGCCTGAAGACGGAACGCCGTGCCGTTGCGCGTCGAGGGCGTCCCCGTGTTCTTCGAGCTGATGAAGTGCAGCGGCACTTCCCGCGTCCCACTCATCAGCACGGTGCCGTTGGCATCCCGGTGCACGGCAATCCACTCGCCGCGTTCCAGCTCTGCCACGGTCACGAGGTTATCCATCCGTGGAATGAAGCCCGAAATGCTGACAGCGTAAGCCAAGCCGCCTTCCTCCAGCGTCATATCCTCCGTGAACTGGAAGTCATCACCCCCATACACCTCTATATTATATACGCGCGCGAAGTCATCCAGTACCGGGCGCACGCACCTGTTTGCCACGTTCGTATCCACCCGCAGTACATCTGCTGCCTCGATGAGATACAGGCGGCTCATCCCGCCCACGTTGTCGAAGTTGAATTCAATGGTTTTCATACACTGCTAACCCTTTTTCGGTGATTGTCCCAAAAGTAGACAATTGCACCATAATTTTTTCTATGATTTCACGCTCCAGCTGTGTTTTTATGGTCTTTTTGCTTGTTGTGGACTGGTTCCTGTTCCAAATCTTGCGGATGGAGTCGTAGGGCCACGTCTCCTCCGTCTGGTGGAATTTGCGATAGAAAGCACGGATGCTGGCGGCAACATCGCCACTGATCATGTAGTGTGCCGTGAGGAACGTTAAGAGGATGCCCTTGCAGCGCAGTTCCAACAGCTTGGCCAGTGCCGCTTCATCTGTCGCCGACAATGCCCAGCCGCTGCGTGCAAAACGGGAAGCACTCACCTCGATGGCCACCTTGGCAGAACGGTAGCCGTATTTCCGTGTCTCTGTGCGCTTGTCATAGCGGTGGTTGCTCTTGACCAAACGCGGTGTGAAGAAGGCCATCAGTCCCGGATCGCCGGAGATGTTGACCAGATTCTTGATGTCGGGATCCTCCACGCCAAAGTTATCGACGAGGTAGCGGCAGACATACTGGGCGACATGCACCCAGACCACATAACGGCTTTTTTTATCCTTCCGAGCCTCTTTCATGCCGCAAAGATATAAAATATTTCCGATACATTTACGCCATCCTATACAATTTCGTGCAAAAAATGTGTAAAACTGTAACCAAGACGCAAAAATACCTAATATTTTGAAAACCAATAGATACAAAAAGCATCATGAAAGGTGTTACAGTTTTCTGTCGGCATTGGCAATGTGTAACCAGCGGTTCTGTAACCGTCATCCTCCTGTCAGTTACACTTTTCCTCAAAAGTGTAACCGAAAGTGTAACCGAAAGTGTAACATGTATAACTCCATTCTTTTTCAAAAGATTATCCCTTTTTCTCAGTCTAAGTTACAAAGTTACAATTTTTTTGTAGAAAAATAGGGATGGGGAACGGGGAAGTCGGCCACGCCACACGCGCCTTGGGGTAGTAAAAAGCGACCGGGCCGATGCATCGCGCACCAGTCCGGCCAACAGGCAGGTGATAAAGAAAGTTACATGTGGGGTGAAGATTTCGCGCCTACCGCCACCGGGCATGAAGGCGTGGCCATGGCCACAGCCTGACGGCTCAGGGTGGGCGGGGCGCGGTAGGCGCGAAATCGGTGGGGTGCTACACTCATGGTGGGAAAGGATAGTCGTTGTCGTTGAAGTCCAGCTCGCGCTCTCTGTCCTCATGGCCGCTGCTGCGGTCAGCGTGCCGGTCTGTTTCGCCGACGGGAAGCTCTGGCCGCACGCCGCCCTCGATGGTCTTGAAATAGAGCATCTCCGTGCTCTTGCCGCCACTGTCCTTGCCGATGATGCGTCCCTGGTTGTTGCACAGCTCTGGGGGATTCATCACCAGCCATCCGGCATTGTACTTGGCAAAGCCGTCCAAGGCCTGTTTGAAGCGGTGAGGGCTCCACTTCGTGTTTTGTGTGAAGAAACGGTAGTCGTTGAACACCTCCTGGCGCACAAGCATACAGTTCAGGTGGCCGGCCGACGGGGCGAAGTACGTGGCCGCCCAGTCCTCGAAGTTCGAGCCCATGTTGGCCTTGTACTGACGCAGCTTGATGTCGCGCATGGGAGGCTGCAGCTTCACGTTCTCGTGAACCAGACTCAGGTAGAAGCGGCAGCACTGCAGCAGGAAGTTGAAGTCGGCGTTCCATTCGTCCTCGGTGTACTCCACCCCGAATAGATCCTTGCCGAAGTCGCTCTTGATGCTGCGGCTTTCGCGGTAGTCGTTCTTCTCGCCCGCCTCGTGGTAGTAGTCCGAGAACACCACGAACAGCAGGCGCGCCTCCATCGAGGCGTCGATGTCGCTCGGGACGTAGTTGGTGGTGAAGGCGAATTTCGGGCTCTCCTCGGCACTCAGCGTGTAGCTCTGGTTGTTCTTGGGGTTGATGACCATGTCGTCGGTGATGCTGTCGAACAGGCGCCGCACGTCGAAGAACTGCGAGCAGTCGTCGATGCGGATCAGGTCCGTGTGGCGTGTCACCTGGTCGAACACGTGTGGGTTGTCCATAAGGCGCGGGTCGCGGCCGGAAAGCTTCACCGTCTTCATCAGCTGCGCCACGCTCTTCACGAAGAAGCTCTTGCCGCTTCGCCCGTTGCACTCGCCTTCCTGACCCACCTTGTTGTCCATGCAGTACGGAGCCCACGACCGGCTCGGAGCCTTGTATCTGTGCAGCATGTAGCCGATGGCAAAGAGCTTGGCGATGAGGTTCTGCTTCTGCTCTGCAATCTCCTCCGGAGTGAGGCCTTCGCCCGCAATGTCGAAATGGTGACGCCGACGGTATTCCTCTGCCTCCGTCTCGCTCTCCCCTTCCAGATTCGTCTCCAGCTCCTTCCGCCAGTATATCCGCGACGAGTTGATGACATACCCCATCAGCTTTGACGCCACCCAGCTGCAGTCCTTCACGGCCGCCCCGTTGCCGCCCACACCGGCATTGCCCCCATTGGTCGCCCCGTTGCTGCTCGCTCCGGCATTGCCTCCATTGGCCGCCCCCTTCGAGGCCATCGTGCCCGCCGCTTTTCCGGCGGGCTGCATTATCTCGATGTCCCATCGCTCACTGCCGTCCATCCCCCGGCTCCTCTTCACCTCGAACATATCCCCCAGCTTCTTGAAGCGGTGGCCCTGCACGTCGTGCTCCCACACATAATGTCCCGTGGCGCCCTCCTCGATTCCGTCGCCTGTCACCCGCACGGCCTCGTTCTCGAAGAAGAACAGCTGGCTCCCCGCCGTGCTCGACGTAAAGTCCAAATCCACCTCCTTCAGCGACTCCAGGGCCTGGCCTTGAATCTTCGGGCTGTTGAGTATCGTGTTCCTCACCTCGCGCGGCAGATACTGGTTCTCGCTCCAAGAGATGATAAACTCACGGATGTCCTTTGCCGTGATCCGCCGCACCACATGCCCCATGATCCGCACGTACTGCGTCGCAGCGATGTCGTCGTCGTGCAGTGTCTGGAAGCCGTTCAGCCGCAGGAACTCATGCAGACACACCGTGTCGATGTGGTAGTCCGTCTTCTGCGTCCGCTTGTTCACCGACTCCACCCAGAACTTAGCCGGGGTGGCCATGTTCAGCAGCTGCCGGAAAGCTTTCGGACCTTGGTTGTCCTTTGCCTCCATCCAGTCCCGGAAATCCTTGTAACCCTTGCCGCGCATGTCTGTGAACTGACCCATGTACTTCTGAGGCAGCCACACAGTGTGAATCTCGTTGAAGCGCAGCGCAAGCGCAGTGCCGCGCCGCACGCCCGTCTCGTCGATGTCCGGGATATTGTACAGTGTCTCCACGTACTTCCTGATCTCGCGCATTTCACCCTCGCTCACGTCGTAGGTCTCCGAGTTGAACCACAGAGGCCAGTAGCCCAGCGAGCGGCAGCACAGTGCATCCCGCTCACCCGAGCAGATGAATGCCTCTGGCAGCTTCTTCTCCTTGTAGGGCTTGCCCTCGTTCCGCGCCTCGTTGCTCCATGCTGACTCCTCCTCTGCATTCCAGCGCCGCCACTCCTCCTTCAGCTCCCACAGTCCATTCACGTATCGCTTAGGCTTTGCGCCCGCTGGCCAGTAGGAGAAACGAAATCCCTTGTCATAGTTCAGCGGTTCATAAATCTTGAAGAAACGCCCCTCGCCATCCCCTCCTATCACGCACTCCCGCATGAATATCGGGTAAGTATTCGTCGAATACTTCACATGCACCCGCCTGTCCTTCACCCTCGCCCACCACTTCACCGAGTGCCAGTGCAGCGCATCAACATGCTCCTGCTTCACCAGCGGCCCTAAAAGCCGCAGCTCGTCCGCCGTCATCACCTCGTTCAGCTCGTAGAACTGCGACCCCTCCTTCTCTTCAGGACGCGCGTCACGCACCTCCAGCCGCGGACGGTTAACATCCCTCTTCAGCTCGTCCGTAACACCGTAGCGCGCCGCCAGCTTCAGCACCGCCTCGCGGAACGTCAGGTGCTCCTCCTTCATGGCCACGTCGATGGCGTTCAGCTCATGCCCGTCGTCGCCGAAGTCTGTAACCATCCAGAGGCCGGAGTCTGCTTTCTGTCTCAGCGTAGCCGAAGGGGTGCGCTCGTCACGCCTCATGCGGAACTTGTTTTTTGTACCTACAACAGCCTGCGCCTGAGGGTAGTAGTCCAGGATGATGCGCAACCCGCCATCAGTCCTTTGAAGTACGTCTTCCTTCTTGATCATGTCCGACACCTGTTTTGATATTGACCTTGGACGATTAAGCCGTCAACAGTCTTATAAGCAGCTTTGAACTAGTTAAGTAGAGCGTTCTTACGCTTAATCTCGCCAAACATTTGCCTGAATACCAGCTCGCCTTGGATGACCCATTTCGTGCGACGGCGGCTTCTCCTGCCCCAATATGGGAAAGTCCTGTACGCTGTGGCCCAAACTGAGTCGAAAACATTATTATCTTCATATCTTCTTATTGTTAATAAGTTACGAGGTCATAGACGCCAGTCATGCGTCGATTACCTCTTGGATGATATCTATCACATCACTCTCCAGGCTGTCAGCAGCTGTCTGAAGATTGTCAATGTTTTCCTGCATGGCATCGCCACGCTCACTTTCCTGTAAGCCTTCCGGCAGATTGTCGAAGGCTTCCTGTTCCTCATCAATGACAGCATCGATGCTGTCCTTGAGTACTGACAACTGTTCGATTAAGTCCGTCAGTGTCTTTCGTCTTGCTTTATTCATATTCGTAATGGTTTTATTTGTCTTCTTTCTCAGGCTTTAGATAATGACTGTAGTTTCTTGCCAGTCATTGGGCATATATCACCAACAGGAGCTGCACCATCTTTCAGTCCAAAATCGCAACTCTGAGTATCTGCTCCTGTAGAGTGCCAGCCATTGACTGGAGTATATCCATGCTCACAATTTAAACACTTACGTTTCATATCTCATTCATTGTGAATCTTTCCCTGTTGACGTAGGTTACAGTATTGCTGTGTTTGCCTGTCATGATTCCAATTTGCGAAGCACACGTCTGAGCAGAATTGCTTCGTTCTTGTAAGCACAGCTCCATCCTTGCGCAACGTATCATCAATCGGTCTTTTTCGCGGGTAGCGGATTATAGTGTGACCGCAATAATCGCATGTTACCTCAAACCATTTCAAAATCATAGTTCATTAGTTTTTTAGTTTTTGATGACGTGATCTTCGGCAGATTGAGCGGAAGTCTCAAACTTGATATCAAACGCCGGCAACCGTTCATTGTTACTCCGTAAACGGCACCGACCCTCACCGTCCCACGTCACCGCCACCACCTTATCGAGGTAGCCGCCAGCCACAGTCACACGCATCTTCACCGTCCCCATCACATAATTCACCCGCTGGCCGCCATTCGCACGGTACCGCACCTCGTCAATCACCGCCCCGGCGGGCAGGTTCTGCTCATAATGAGCAATACTATAACCTTTCTTTTCCATAATAGATAAGTAAAAATAGTTAATAAAAACTTTGATAGTTACATCATCCGTATAAATTCTCCTTCACATCGCCGAGGACCCGTACAACTCCCTCGTACCTATCCTTTGCCCAGGGACACCTGTCCCAGTTAACCCGGACAAGTGACAATGCCGCCTCATTCAGTAGCAATATAGCGTCCGATGCGTTCCTGAAATCTTGTATATTCATATTACCAATCATTCAAACAAATACAACTGCATTGCATCCTGTAGCTTCAGCATCTCGTCAGGCTGCATGTTCAGTGCCCGTGATATGCGCACAATCTCTTCCTGTGTCGGCTGCACATAACCATGAGCCAGCCGCTGGAACCTCACGCTGCTCATCCCCGCACGCTCATAAAACGCCCTGTTCGGGGCAAACAGCGTTTCGTCGCCAAATTTAGTGCGAAGCATCAATGTCACGATGGGACGAGCCAGCACACGGCGCACAGGAATCCGGTTCCGGTACATATACAGCTGCACCGCCAGAGCCGAACGACCAGGCAGCAGCTCAGCAATACCCTTGAAGCTACGGACACCGGCGTTCAGCCGAACGATCCGGTCCTCCTCAGCACTCCATCTCTTTGAACCTTGAACCCGTCCCATAGCTATTCCACCCTTACCCGTCTCCAGATATTCTCCTCAGGAATTCCAGCCTGAACAAGAATCTCCGTGATCCTTTCATACACTGGCAGCTTGATGTCCAGGAATCCCTTCCGTAGCGCAGTATAGAAGGAAGTCTTGCTGCATGGATTGATGGCTTTTATCAATTGCTCACGTACCTCTTTCGTCTGTGCCGTGGGCACAAGGCCGAAACCATTATCAAAAAAAAACCTGTAATGTTGCGTCATAATGTCAATTTTTATATACATTTGTAGTAAGAATTATGAATTTTGGGGCAAAATTATATAATATATCCGATATAACAAAACTTTTATCGAAAAGATTTATCATTATGGAAGAAAAAATAATTCAAGCAAGACTTAAGGCCGTGTGTGAAGCACTCGGCATTTCTATGCGGCAATTCTCTTTAAGTATTGGTCGTTCAGCAGGTTTTATCAACTCTCTTCGTAAAACAAAGGGCGATGGCATTACTTCCGACCTACTGTCAAAAATATCCGAAGTATATCCAATGGTCAACAGAGACTATATTCTGGAAGGAAATGGTGAACCTCTGCTTGATGAGACCGACACCCTCTCTGTCTTTCCCCACACTTTCCAGCCACAAGCGGACAACTACAAAGAGCTTTGCATGGCCTACCGTCAAGACCTTGCAGATGCCCGTGAAGAAATCAAGAGACTTCGGGATGCTTACTACAAGCTCATGGAAGCGAACAACAAACTTTTGGCAGACTATGCCTCCCTCTCAGCATTCCTCCTTACTTCTCAGAAGCCTGTATCAATTCAGGCGGCATCACAATCCGTGTGCCGAGACAATATAGAGACAAAAAAAGCTTAATATGGCAACGATTATCATATTAAATTATTGATTTTCAATTTTCACATTTCTACCTAGCAACCAGCACATGTTCACCTCTTTCCGACCTAGAGTGTGATAAGGCGTTGGATGACAACGCCTTATCACGTTTTTAGGGGCGAAAGTCACTGGGACAAAATAGTGGCTCACATTGTTGATATATCGGTAATGCACCATGTCGCGCATCTGCATCTCGTAGCCAGAGTCCCATGGAATGAACCTAATAGCGGTCTGCACTTCGAGACATTGACTTGATCATCAGCTGGCGACACCTTGCCAACGGCTTTGGGCTACATACACATCCCCAAGCGAGGCACTTGCATCCCCTGGGCGAAGCACTTGCATCCCCTGGGCGAGGCACTTGCATCCCCTAGGCGAAGCACTTGCATCCCCTGGGCGAGGCACTTGCATCCCCTAGGCGAGGCACTTGCATCCCCTAGGCGAGGCACTTGCATCCCCTAGGGGAGTTAGCAAACTCGCCTAGGGGAGTTAGTAAACTCGCCTAGGCGAGTATTGTAACTCCCCTAGGGGATGTGTAGCGACCTTCTCATGGAATGATCCAGACATGCCAGTCAGGTGAAGTGAACTTGCTTGCAGAGTGGAGCTAACTTGCTAATGGAACGGGCCGAAGCTGCTCGTAGTATAAGGTAGCGACCCTGCTCATGTGACGGCCTGTCGTGAAGCCGTCACTTAAGCATCACGATGGTAGGGTCGTCGGGCTGCGTGGCGATTTGTTCGTTAAGGAGCAGCTCGTGCAGCGTGTGTCCGATTTGGTCTGGTGATGCAGACGGGATCTTTATGTCGCGCACAAACGTCGGCCCGTTCTGCTTGAGGAGTTCAATGATTACCTTGCTGAGCCGGCTGATGTCGGCATCGGTGATGGAAAGCTCAGGCATGGTGCCTCCCCTGCAGTTGTCGCATATCCCGCACTCCTTGGCGTTGTGTTCTCCGAAGTAGTTGAGCAGCAGTGTGCTGCGGCAGTATGGGCTGTTGATATAAGAGATCATCGTCTCAATCCGCTTCTCCATCTGTGCGCGTCGCTCTTGGTAGATGGAAGGTTGCAGCGTTATCTCCTCCGGCTCGATGCGCCGGCTCACGAATGTGATGTGCGGCACGAAGGTACGTGGTATGAAGCGTATGACATGCTGTCGGCTCAGAGCCACCAGAGCCTCGCTCACTACGGTCTCGGCCACGCCGAGTTCTTCGGCGATGTGTGCCTCAGAGATGTAAACATACTCGCTGAAGACTCCTGTGTGGTGACGCAGTATGAAATACATCACGCGGTCTTCAGTGGGCTTTAGGTGCAGGTCGTAGAGTTCGTCGCGCCGCATGACAAACATCACTCTGCTGCGACTCTCCTCGGGGTTTTGCCACGAGATATATCCTGCGCGGTCGAGTAGCATCAATGCACTGTATGCCCGGTTGGGGTAGTGTCGGAAGTTGACGCAGAACTGTCTGATGTCGAACTCGCGTGTCACGCCCTCGCCGTCGCCCATTGCCATCTGCAGGAAGAGGCACATATCCTCATACACCCGTCGCACGTAGGCGATGGGCGGAAATGTCTCTTCGATGCGGTTGTGCAGCACGGAGGCGGAGCGTCTGTCCACGAGCAGGCATGCATGTGCCATCTGCCCGTCGCGCCCGGCACGTCCCGCCTCCTGGAAGTATGCCTCTGGCGAGTCGGGCACATCGACGTGTATGACAAGGCGTACATCGGCCTTGTCGATGCCCATCCCGAATGCGTTTGTGGCCACCATGACACGTATGTCGCCATGCTGGAACTGCTCCTGCCGGAGGGTCTTGTCGGCGTGCCGTATGCCTGCGTGGTAGAATGTTGCCGCCGTGCCGTGGGTCGTCAGCCATTCGGCGATGGCCTCTGTCTTCTGGCGACTGCGGGTGTAGATGATGGCAGCTCCCGGGAAGGTGTTGAGCAAAGTGGCTATTTCCTCCTCGGCGGAACCCCGTATGCGCTTGACGTTGTATGAGAGGTTCTTGCGCATGAAACTCATCTTGAAGACATTGGGCTCCTTGAACTGCAGCTGTCGCTGTATGTCTGTCACTACCTCTGGCGTTGCCGTTGCCGTGAGTGCCAGCACGGGCCGCCCGGGCAAGATGCGACGTATGTCGGCTATTGTGCGGTAGGCGGGTCTGAAGTCGAAGCCCCACTGCGAGATGCAGTGTGCCTCATCGACGGCGATAAACGAAATATCCATCCTGCGCACACGAGCCATGAACAGTTCCGAGCTGAGCCTCTCTGGCGAGACGTATAGGAACTTATAGTGGCCGAAGGTGCAGTTGTCGAGGGCAATGAGCACTTCGTCGTGGCTCATGCCGGTGTATATGGCTTGTGCGAGAATGCCTTTGCGCTTAAGGTTTGCCACTTGATCCTTCATCAACGCTATTAGCGGTGACACCACGAGGCACAACCCCGGCATCGTCATGGCCGGCACCTGGAAGGTGATGCTCTTGCCGCCGCCCGTGGGCATCAGGCCGAGGGTGTCGCGGCCGGCACAGATGCTCTCGATGATTTCCAGCTGAATGCCCCGAAAATCATCGTAGCCCCAGTACTTTTTGAGAACAGCACGCAGGTCGCTGGCGTTCATTGCTCACAGGGTCGTAAGTCCTCAATCTGGAGTTGCACCTCTCCGCGCTTGTGGGTGTTCTCCTCCACACTATATACGATGTCGAAGGGGTGCTTGGTCTTTATGAAGCGCACCTGAGAGCTCTGTCCGAATGCTATTCCGCTGACGACGTTAGAGCTGTGGTTATCTACGAGCTCGAGCTTGATGTGTTCTTGGTTGTGTCCCACGACCTTGCTGGTGCCATAGTCATAGACATGGCGTGTGCAGAAGAGGGGCTTGGGGTTGTCGGGACCGAACGGTGCGAAGCGCTTGAGGTCTGTGACAAAGCGGTGGCTTATGTCCCGGAAGTCGAGCATGGCATCGATGTTAAGCTCAGCCTGTATCTGCGTATCTTCGATGTGCGCCTCCACATATGCCTCGAAGCGACGCTTGAACTCCGGCACGTTCTCCACACGCATGCTGAGTCCTGCGGCGTAGGTGTGGCCTCCGAAGTTCTCCAGCAGGTCGCGGCAGCTCTCTATGGCCTTATAGACATCGAAGCCAGAGACACTGCGTGCGGAACCCGTTGCCATGTCCTCGGTGCGTGTCAGCACGACGGACGGTCGCGTGTAAATCTCGGTGAGTCGCGATGCCACGATGCCTATTACTCCCTTGTGCCACTCGGGGTTGTAGATGACGATGCTCCGCTTCTCGTGGGCGTGGTCGAGCTTATCGACGATGAGGTTGGCCTCATGTGTCATCTCTTTGTCGAGATCCTTGCGCTGGTCGTTGTAGGCGTTGACCTGAAGCGCCATACGGTGTGCCCGCCACGGGTCGCGTTCTACGAGCAGCGCCACGGCCTCGCGTCCGTTCTGCATGCGTCCGGAGGCGTTGATGCGGGGTCCTATCTTGAAGATGATGTCGCTCATGGTGAGTTCTCTGTCGGCGATGCCGCAGATCTCTATGATGGCCTTGAGCCCCACGCTGGGGTTGATGTTGATTTGCTTGAGGCCGTGGTAGGCCAGGATGCGGTTCTCGCCCATGATGGGCACTATGTCCGACGCTATGCTCACGGCACAGAGGTCGAGCAGCGGCGTGAGCTGGCTGAGTGGTATGCCGTTGTTGATGGCGAAGGCCTGCATCAGCTTGAAGCCCACCCCGCATCCCGAGAGGTGCTCGTATGGGTATGTGGCATCCAAGCGTTTGGCATTGAGTATTGCCACTGCCGGTGGCAGCTCGTCGCCAGGCACGTGGTGGTCGCAGATGATGAAATCGATGCCCAGACTCTTGGCGTAGGCTATCTCCTCGTTGGCCTTGATGCCGCAGTCGAGCACGATGATGAGCCCCACGCCTGTCTCGTGGGCGAAATCCACACCTTTATGGCTCACGCCGTAGCCCTCCTCGTAGCGGTCGGGAATGTAGTAGTCGAGATTCGACGTGAACTGTTGCAGGAATCTATAGACCAGTGCCACTGCCGTGCACCCGTCCACGTCGTAGTCGCCATATACGAGTATGCGCTCCTTGCGCCCCAGGGCGGTGTTGAGCCTCGCCACCGCCACCTGCATGTCGCGAAAGAGGAAGGGATCGATGAGCTCGCCGAGCAGCGGCCGGAAGAAGTGCTTGGCCTCCGCCGGCGTATTGAGTCCGCGGTCGAGCAGCAGCCGCCCCAGCGCGGGGTGTATCCCCACGTCGCGTGCCAATGCCTTAGCCGCTTCCTCGCGCTCTGGTGTAGGAGGTCGGTAGTTCCATATGTACTTCATTGAGTATGTTGTTTTTATCCTATTTCTTCCGCTGTGTGCAACGTGTCGGCATGGCGGCAACCATGCAGCAACCACATATTGCAGTGGCAAAGTTAGCAAAAAAGACGCTAACAGCCATAAGGCTTTAGTGTTTTTTCTCACTAAATTGTGCTTTTTCACTATTTTTAGGTAAACGGGCATACGCGAGCGGCGGCTCTCATGTCGTAACATAAGAGTCGCCGCTCGCGTATGTAGTGTGTGTGTCGTGTCAGATGCCGAGCTTTTTGCGCAGCTCAGCAGGCACGCCGTTCTTGTTGACGAGGATGTTCATGGTCTTGTAGGCCACGAAAGCCTTGCTGGCATACCACATGCCTTTGTACTTGCCATACTCGCCCCATGAGTTCTTCACCATGTAATACTCCTTGCCGGTCTGGTCCTTGGCGATGCCGTAGATGAGCATGCCGTGGTCGTCGGTGGTCTCCCAGTTGTCGTAGGCCTCCTGACGCATCTCCTGCGTGATGACCTTCTCGGGCGACGGCTTGCTGAGGGCCTCGCTGCTGCGCTCGCCGGGCGTCATGCCGAGCCAGCGGTCGCGGTCGCTGCCGGTGAGGTCGGCAGCACCCTCGGTGTCGGGCATCACGGCGATGCCGCTGCGGGTGAATCCCGTCTCGCTGACGTCGGAGCCCCAGGCGATGGGATAGTCGTTCTGTATGGCATAGTCGAACACCTGCATGAACTCGTCGAGGGGCAGGTTGTAGCTCTGTGCCCAGCGCCAGTTGTCCTGAATCTCCAGCACGAAGGGCTTGTAGAAGGGTCGGTGCATGTAGCTTGTGAGGCTCACGTACTGGCTCATGTCGCCGAGTCCTATGCTTTGGGCATAGCTCTTGGGGTCATACTCCTTGCCGTCGATGATGAATCTCTCGGGGCATTCGCCCAGATAAGCGTCGTAGATTCCGCGGAAGGCTTTCTTCCATGCCGGCGAGATCTTCTTCTGCTTGCCCTCGGCGATGGCTTTGACGAAAGCCGTGGCGACGGCATCCACCTCGTTGTGGTTGATGCTCTTCTCGCCGTAGGGCGAGCCGGGTTCTGGCATTGCCGTCTGTGGCACGATGCCGTAGTTCTCGATGCAGTAGGCCACATCGTAGAACGAGCCGCCCTGCGAGTAGCTCACGTCGCCGTGGGTGCGCACGGCAGCGTCGGCGCGGTCTTCCATTGTCTTGTGGACGACGAACATCTCGCACAGGTCGTGTTCGCCCTTGCCCATACGCAGCAACTCGGCCTCGAAGAAGCCCAGTCCGCTGAAAGCCCAGCAGGTGCCGCTGCGGCTCTGGTCCTTGACGGAGGTGACGGGCAGCGCCTTGACGGTGGTGAAGACATAGCCCTCTTCTTTCTTCTCTTTCTTGTCCTTCTTCACGGCGGCGAAGGAGGGCATGACCGCCATGGCGGCCAGCAGTAGGATGAATGATTTCTTCATGTCGCTTGTTGTTCTGTTATTATAGGTTTGTGATTATTGCCTTTCGCGCTCGATGAACGCCTCCACCTCGTCGGGGCGTATAGGTATGCGCTTGCTTCCCAGGTAGCGGCATCCGTCGGCAGTGATGAGCAGGTCGTCCTCGAGGCGTATGCCGCCGAAGTTACGGTATGCCTCCACACGGTCGAAGTTGATGAACTCGGCGTTGTGGCCGCTGGCGCGCCAGTCGTCGATGAGCGCCGGGATGAAGTATATGCCCGGCTCGTCGGTCATCACGAAGCCCTCCTGCATGCGGCGTCCGCAGCGCAGGCAGTTGGTGCCGAACTGGTCCAGGCGGGGGCGCACCTCGTCGTCGAAGCCCACGTATATCTGTCCCAGGCCCTCCATGTCGTGTACGTCCATGCCCATCATGTGGCCCAGTCCGTGTACGAAGAACATGGCGTGTGCGCCGGCCTCCAGTGCGTCGTCGGTGTTGCCCCGCATCAGGCCTATGGCCTTGAGGTGCTCTGTGATGACGCGCGCGGCTGCGAAGTGGCAGTCCCACCACTTGACCCCCGGAGCTGCCATCTCAACGACGGCATCGTGGGCGTCGAGCACGGCCTGATAGATATCGCGCTGCTCGGGCGTGAAGCGACCGCTGACGGGCGTCACGCGGGTGTTGTCGGAACAGTAATTCTCGTTGGTCTCAGCGCCGCAGTCGCAGAGCATCAGGCGTCCGGCCTCGAGAGGTCGAGGCGACGGATAGCCATGCTGTATCTCGCCGTGCATGGAGAGGATGGTCTGGAAGCTGGCGATGCACCCCCGGCTCTGTGCTATTCCTGCCAGACGCCCGGCTATCTCCTGCTCGGTGACGCCAGGGCGGCAGAGGCGCATGGCCGTGGTGTGCATCTCATAGCCGATGTCCATGGCACGCTCTATCTCAGCAATCTCGCCGGCACTCTTGCTGGCACGCTGCTCCACCACGGCACTGATCAGCGTGAGGCTGGCGGCACCCTTCTGGTCGCGAGGGTGTATGCCGGTGAGGTCCATGAGCTGTATCATCCAGTCGTGGCGGTAGGGCGGCAGGAAGTGAATGGTGCGACCCTGCCGACGTGCCGTGTCAACGAGCATTTGCAGCTGACTCATGGGGCCGCTCTTGGCGACGCCGCATTCGGCTGCCATGTCGGCCACGCTGGCCACGGCACCGAACCACACTATGTCGTCGAGCGAGATGTCATCGCCGACGAGCCACTCCTCACCGCTGTCGCAGTCGATGACACCGCACAGGCCGTCACGGTGCTGTCCGAAGAAGTAGAGGAATGTGCTGTCCTGACGGAACTTGTAGGTGTTGGCCGGGTAGTTCATGGGCGACTCGTTGTTGCCTGGCAACAGGATGAGGCCGTGCCCCACTTGACGGCGCAGGCGTGCGCGCCGCTCGGTATAGGTCTTTATGTCGAAAAGCATAGGCAGATATATGATTATAGGGTTTTGGTTGGCTTACAGCGTAGGTCTCAGCTCGGGATGCTCCACCAGCTCGCGTATGGTCATGAGCAGCGACATGTAGCCACTGAAGGTGGACTGGCGCGAGAGGTCACGCCGTTCCAGCACGTTGACCATATTGCGCACGGTGGCCGGCAGGTCGTTGGCAGCGATGGCCTTGTCGATGAGCATGCTCTTGGGCAGCTCGTCGATATGTTCCTTGAACCAGAGGCAGAGCTCGTCGCGCTCCTGCTCAGTGAAATACGGTTTGAAGAAATGGTTGCGTGAAGACAATTGTGGAATGTGTTGGTGTTGAGGTTTTACTAATCGGTGGCGGTTGTGTTCGGCAGGGACTACCAGCCTGTCTGGTCGAAGCCTGCGCCCCGGTACCATTCGAACATGTGGTAGGTGTCGTTCCAATGGCGTCGGTCGTCGAAGTTCACTCCTGGCGTGAACATCGACACGGCTCCGGTGTGCGCGGCATCATCGACGGTAAGCATGTGACTGGAACCCAGAAGCGCCGTGTACCAATTTTCCGAGCACAAGACGTGCGGCACAGCAGTGTCGAAGACCGTGCGCCACTGGACATAGTCGTCGGCGGCGAGGTTTCTGTACATGAGGCTGGCAAGGTCGTAGTACTCAGTGTAGTAGCTGTCGTCGTCGCGCGGGCAGTAGCGCTGCACGTCGTCGAGCAGAGCCTCATGGCGGTCGCCATAGAGAGCCACGATGTGCGGCTTCGTGGCTGCCGCCAGGGCATCGAGCTTATCGGTGCGTATGGTCGAGAGCACGACGCCGTAGTATGTGTCGTGGCCCACACCGGAGTTATAGTAGTCGTGATAGCAGTGTGCTATAGCCCCGACGTCGGGCGTCTTGGCGCACATCAGCGGGAGCATCAACTGATAAGGTGCACCGTCGCCAGGAATCTCGGCCGGCGAGCCAATAACCCAGTCAGTGACGTGACGAAGCTCGTAGGCCACTTCTACGCATTGCATGAAGCATGCATCGAAGAGTATGTAGTCGGTGTGGGGCAGATGCTGCAGCACTCCAGCCAAGGTGGTAATTTCCATCTCGATGCCGTTGTTGGAGTAGCGGTCGCGCTTGCCGTTGTCGATGCCATAGCTTCGGCGTCGCACCTGCGATGGGTTCTGGTGCAGCACCCATCCTGAGGCATGGCTCCAGAACGTCAGGCCATAGCGGCGCGCAGGATAGGTTGTGAAAATCTCGTTGAGGACCCCGAGCATCTCGGTGCTGTCGGTGGAGGTGATGTTACGCGGGAAGGTGCGCACCGTCTGTAGCGGTGCCTTCTTTGTGGCCACGCAGATACGAGAGCTTTTGGCATCGTCGATGAACACCACCACGCGTGCGCTGTCGGGCAGCCGCATGGCGCCACGGGCTATTTCGATGGAGTCGGCATCCACGAAACGTGCAAGGCTGTTCTCGCCGGCCATATATATAATGAGGGTGTTGTTGAACACCACCCCGGGCTCGCCGGGCTGAATCACGGGCTCAGGCTCGGGAGTGGGACTGTCATTCTTGTCGCAGGCGCTCAGGCTGAGCAACATCGCCAGCGCCGCCATGCAAACACAGATACATGTTGCGGCACCGCTATATATATATATAATGTGTCGAAAAAACCGTTTCATGGCGCGAAGGTAAGTATTTTTCACGAAACGACACACTAAATGCGCACCTTATTTCGTTTCTTTAAGAAAAAACCAACATATTTCACCTATATGCAGTGGACAGACCGCATACGCCAAGTCAAAATACTGCTCGTCGCGGCAGCGGCAGTCATCTGCGCCGTGTCGCTGACGTGGTCGCATTTCCTCGTGCGTGACCTTCAGCGTGAGGAGCGGACGCGTATGGAGATATGGGCCGAGGCCATGCGGTCGCTCAACCAGGCCGACGAACAGACAGACCTGGCACTCGTGCTCACCGTCATCAACGGCAACAACACCATACCCGTCGTCGTCATCGACAGTGAGGGACATGTGCAGACGTTCCGCAACATTGACATCGACGCCAACACGGCGGCCGACTCCACGGCGACCCTGCTGCGTAAGGCCAAGAGCATGAAGTCCGACGGCCACGTGGTGCGTCTGGATCTTGGAGGCTCCGAGTTCCTCGACATCTGCTACGACGAAAGCATCATGATCAAGCGTCTGGCGGCATACCCCTACATACAGCTCGGCATCGTGCTGGTGTTTGCCGTAGTGGCCATCTTCGCGCTGCTCAGCAGCAAGCGCGCCGAGCAGAACAAGGTGTGGGTGGGTCTGTCCAAGGAGACGGCCCACCAGCTCGGCACCCCCATCAGCTCGCTCATGGCATGGACGGAAGTGCTGCGCGAGACATACCCCGACGACGAGCTGCTGCCCGAGCTCGACAAGGACGTGCGACGCCTGCAGATGATAGCCGAGCGCTTCTCGAAGATAGGTTCCCTGCCCGAGCTGAAGCCCGAGAACATCAACGAGGTCATACATCACGTGGCCGAGTACATAGGGCGTCGCGCCAGCAACCGCGTCAACATCATCACGCGTCTGCCGCAGCAGCCCATCTACGCCAGCCTCTCGGCGCCGCTCTTCGAGTGGGTGGTGGAGAACCTCTGCAAGAACGCCATCGATGCCATGGACGGCGCCGGCACCATCACCATCAGCGCCACCGAGGAGGCAATGCGCTATGTCGTGGAGGTGCAAGACACCGGCAAGGGCATCGCCAAGAACCA
>Ga0247610_10000741_pt1 | contig 44112 bp, 21 predicted proteins | sample 174DNAGHGhighgp2_FD_193483 | JGI IMG/M metagenome (GOLD analysis project Ga0247610, IMG submission 193483) | Sheep rumen microbial communities from Palmerston North, Manawatu-Wanganui, New Zealand - 1742 DNA GHGhigh gp2 | ecosystem: Host-associated > Mammals > Digestive system > Stomach > Rumen...
CTCACCCTCGGCATGGAGGCGCTGCGCGTCGAAGTGAACTCCCTCACCGGACAGAAGGTCGCCGTATTCGAGAACACCTCCCGCATCGACATCTCCAACCTGCCCGCGGGCGTCTATATCCTCAAGGCCACCCTGCCGCAGGGCAACGCCGTCAGGAAAATCGTCAAACGGTAATCATCCATTATTCCAACATATCCAAGGGAGTCCCAAAAATCAAAGGACTCCCTTTTTTTATCAAGACAACTGAGGATTGAGGAAAAGAGGAAAGGAGTAAAAGAGGAATTTTCTTTTACTCTTCTACTCTCTTCCTCCTTTAAAACCTCTCATCTTTCAATTTTTTTTGTACATTTGCATTTGCCTTTTGTATGCACACCTAATGTAAACTGCTAATAATGCATTATTTACACTCACATTTTACTCTAATAGCCATCTTGTGTGGATTCATCGCCATGATGACAGCGATTTTCATGAATCCGCTCATCATCAAATTGGCCTATAAAAAACATCTTACCGACATTCCGAACCACCGGAAATTGCAGAAAAAACCTATCCCTGTGCTCGGCGGCATGAGTGTGTACCTGGCCCTCGTTGTCGGTCTTTTCTTCTGCAACTTCTTCTACCCCACTGACAAACTCTATGTGGTGACTGCAGCACTTTCGGTAATGTTCTTTTTGGGGTTGTTTGACGACCTGTTGGACCTCCACTTCTTATTTAAATTCTTCATCCAGTTCGGTGTCATCTTCCTCCTTTGGACTTTCGGTTATCGCATCGATACTTTTGCCGGACTCTTCGGCGTGACACACATCCCCATGCTTTGGAGCTGCCTGCTCTCCATGTTCGTGGGTGTCGGTCTTATGAATGCCCTGAATATGATTGACGGGGTGGACGGCCTGGCCTCCGGTTTGGGCATCGTCACCAGCACTATCTGCGGCGCCTACTTCCTAACCCATCATGACCCGCTGTTTGCCTTGCTTTCCGTAGTCCTAGTTGGCGCCTTGATCCCCTTCTTTATCTGCAATGTCTTCAGCAGGAAATATAAGATGTTCATCGGCGACTCGGGCTCCTTAATCCTGGGCACTTTGGCCTATGTGTTCACCTGCCGCATCATCCATACGCCCATTATGGACTGGAACGACCAGTACTGCGTGGCCATGCTGATTGCCGTATACGCCATCCCCGTTTTCGACACATTACGCGTGATGTCCGTGCGAATAATGCATGGAATCTCACCCTTTAAAGCCGATAAAACACATTTGCATCACATGTTACTTGTAGTCGGCTATCCACACATCATGGTCACGATTATTCTACTCGCCGTGGATATTCTGATAGTGGCAGTATGGTATCTGACCAGTTTGTATATGAGATCTATCAATGGTCAGTTTTTTGTGGTTCTCGTCACTGCCATTATTATGGTGATGGGCATGTACGGGACACTGAAACTCATCTCCATAAAGAAACCCGTTCTCTTCGACAAACTGAAAGGACACTCCCGCGCCATCTCACAAAAAACGCTCAAAATACGCAAAGATATCCGAAACTTGATAGACGGGAATACTTTTAGAAACTGGAAAATCAAAAAGAAAAAAAAACAGAATTCAAAAACTAAACCACTTCTGAATTCTGCTCTTTGATTTTTGAATTTTGAGATTAAATCTAATATTTAACCCCATGAAAGTGGTCCCTCTTGGGCTCGAACCAAGGACCTACTGATTATGAGTCAGTTGCTCTAACCAACTGCGCTAAGGGACCCGACTAATATACCTTTAGTCTTTTTGAGGGTGCAAAAATACACTTTTTTTCGTTTCCCTCTATTTCTTTTTTCTCTGGGGCTTCAACGGTTCATTGCCAAACGAATAGGTGATTCCTGCCAAAGCATTGATTCCGAAATTGTTGAAGTTGTAATAAGTGGAGGCATATTGGCATCCAATGTTGTTGATCGCCGCCCAAACCGAGAAATGTCTGTCTATCAGATATTCGAAGCCGATGCCGAAATTAAGCACAGGTTTCATCAACTTCTCACCATTCGCATTTTTCCTCAAGTCATTGGCCGCCTCGTATTTCACAAATACCGTTCCATCAGGTGCGGTAACCGTGCGGGGAACCAAAGCCCAACGCCCGAACTCCACCTTCGCATTCAAGTCAAAGATGAACTTCTTGTTCAGAATATAACGGCCCTCAAAACCAATGTCCCAAGAGGGTTTGTACCAAGCATGAACCGGATGATCATATTTGTCGGAGAAATAATACCCCCAATAATTGGCGTTGAGGTTAAGATACAAATGGTCCATCGTCTCCCAACTCAAGTTGGCGCACACGTTGAGCACATTGGCACGCTCGGCATACACTAAGTCAAAGCGGTTTTTCAGCAAACTGGCCGTATCCAGCATGAAGAACGCCATATCACGCACATACGAGTATCGTGCGGAAATGTGGTAATTCAATTTCTTTACGATGTTTCCTTTAATACCGCCATAAATACTGATTTGCGTCTTGGTGAACTGCAAACTATCAAGTTGCGGTTTAACATACGGGTTCTCATACAGCAAATCGCGCAAGGAATTGTACTGCGCTTTGCCGTCCACACCGGCATAGATGCTGAGCAATCCGCGCACCAATCCCAATTGCAGTTCGGCAATGGGATACACCGGACACTGCACTTTGCTGTTGGCCATCAGCACCGGCACACCCAAGCCCGCCAAAATATGATACTCCTTGATGGTGAAGTTCATCGTGGGGCGCAACTCCAGCTTGAAACTGTTATCCACCCTGCGCACCTTATGCGGATTGCCCAACTCGGCACCCACCATCACCGAATCACCCCAAGCGTTGTTGTAATAGTCGAAATCCAAATCCAACTGGTAATGCTGGTATCCGGATATCTTCAGGAAACGGGCATCGTAGGCCACAAAACCATTGGCGCCCACATTATGCTCCTCATCCTTCCAGTAAGTATGGATGAAATCGTAATGCAAGCGCGCATCTTCTTTCACCGTACGATCCTCAGTGGTGTAATTGGAACGAATGCCCACCTCGGCCTTCGCATGATGGAAACTGTTTCGAATGCTGTCTCTATAAGATTTGGCGTAATAGTCGCTGTAATTGGCTGGATAAATCTGCTGGATGAAATCGCGTTTGTAACCAAAAAGATTGGCCAGCTCGTGATTGTAACCCACGGAGGAATACAGCGTGTAGTTCTTGAAATAGCGGTTCAGGAACAAGTGCACGCGCGTGTCGCTGGTGGGCGCATAGGCGTACTGCTTCTGAATCTTGCCTATCGGCTCGGCCCACGAAGAGAAATGGTGGAAATTGAGTCCGTAGGAGTATTTGGTGTTGCGTGTGTTATGTACCGACAATTCCGCCAACGGAGTGATCGGGTAACCGAAACCCACCTTGAGATAGTCGCGGTAATAACGCTCCTGAAGCTCTGGATTCAGTTTGCTGACGGAGATTTTGGTGGGCGAGAAGGTCACCTCCGGCTTCTGCGGGGTGATGACATAGCGGAACTCCACCTTCTCCTGCGCCGTGTCCACAATCTCGGCCTGTTGGTTTATCTTGTTGGCATTGTTCAATTTGGGCACATAGTTGATGAGCAAATGTGCGGAGTCAACCACCTGTGCTTTCAGAGCCACGGCGCAAAACAGGGCGCACGCGATCAAAACCATTCGTTTCATATATGCGATATTCAGTTTCATATCCAATTTTATTTTCATTATCCTATTCGTTATCAGATGATTGTGATTCAAGTGTATTGATGACGGCTATGCGCTCACGGGCCATCTGCACCAAATCATCGCCTTCGTAGTTATCGACGATACTCTGATAGGTGTGGCGCGCCTGGAAATAATTGCCTTTCTCCTTGTAAAGGTCGCCATACAGAATGAATGTGCGGGCATACCAGTATTCAGAGGAGTAATTGCTGGCAAGGATGGCCTTGATTTGCGTTTCGCATGCGGACAAGTCATGGTCATTGTTCAGGGCGATGTCAGCGAGATGGTAAGCGGCTTCGGCGCACAAGTCATTGCTGCCGGCATTGGCAAGTTGACGGTAGCAGGTCTTGGCCGTGGCCACCTCACCAACCTCCATGGCAGAGTTGCCAGCCACCAGCAAGGCCTCCTGACGCAACTCGGCATCCACCTGCGCTATATTGAGCAGGTTCTGGGCACTGGTCAAAGCGGGCTGGTATTTTTTCAGGAAATAGGCACAGCGCATAGCACCGTTGTTTCCGAAAATAATCTCATCCTCATCGGTGGTGCTCTCCAAAAGCTTGTTGAAATAAGTCAACGCCTTGGAGTATTGCTTGTCATTGTACAAAATGGAAGCCGATTTATGCAAGGCAGTCACATTATGCTCGGTGCGGTATTTTTTAATGATGGCCTCATAGTCCACCAACGCATCATTATAATTCTTCTGTCCATATTCACATTCGGCCTTGTAGAAATGCGCCTTGGCGGCAAACGAGCCGTTGGGGAACTGACGCAGATAATCCGCGCACGCGCGGATGGAACCTTCGCAATCGCCACGGTTATATTTGTTCTCCGCCGCCTTGAATGCGATGGAATCCTGACGATCGGCCGAAATGTTCATATTCTTGTTTCGGATATAATCGAAAAACTCGCTCGTGTTGCCCTCTTCTGTGTAAATGTTCTCCAGATTAGCCAATGCATCTTTCGCCTCCTGTGAACCCGGGTAAGTCTCCACCACATACTTATAGGTGGAAATGGCCATGGAAGGATTGTCGCTGTTCAGGTACGCCTGTGCCAAGCGGGTGTGCACCTGACGGATATACTGGCTCTTCGGGTGCTTGCGGATAAAGTCCTTATAAGCCGAAATGGCATGTGTGTAGTCATTTTGGGTATGATAGGTGACGGCCAAATCGTAGTCCGCATCATCCATATAAGCAGACTTGCCATACGTATTCACAAAACGCTCCAATGTTTGCACTTTCTTGGCATTATTCTTCTGATAACCATAGCATTTGGCTTGCTGATAAAGGGCGTAATCGGCGTTTGACTGGCCCATGCGCTCGCATTTGTCATAATACTTGATGGCGGAAGCCAAATCCTGCTGCATGAAATAGCAGTCGGCCAAACGGGCGGTGGCATCTGCCTGAAGTGCCATATCTGTCTGGTTATCAATTTTATCCAAATATTTTTTAAAATAACCGGCCGCATCGCGATAGCGCTTGATCTTCAAAGCGGCATAACCCAGGGAATAGAATGAAGGCACATAATATTCGGAGTTGGTCGCTCCGTCGGCACGCTGGAAGGTCTGCAGCGAATAGTACGCCTCTTGGTATTGCTCATTACGGTATTGCGTCTCACCCTTCCAATAAAGAGCATCAGTGTTGATCTGTTTATTGACCGGTGAACCTAATGTCTTGCCCAGCAGTGACAGCGCGTCTTTGTAGTTTTTGTTGTTGATCTGCTCCAGCGCCCTGAAATAGGTGCATCGCTGATAGGCCCTAAGTATGTCATGGTTGCGGGTCCTGAGCTGCTCAATGGAGTTGATGGCCGCCTGATAGTTCTGAGTGGAAAGATAAATCCTGGACAGGAACGATGACGCCTCTTCGCTACGGGTGGAGTGCGGATAGGTGTTGATGTAGTCCTCCAGCGCCTGGATGGCATTGTTGAACGGACTCTTGGAGGTTTCATACTGCAGTTTGGCGTAGTTGTATAACGCATCTTCCTTCACCTCTTTGTCAAAATCATACTTGGCCGCCTCTTTAAAACTCTGCGATGCCATTGTGAACTGTTTCGTCTTCACATAGCAGTCGGCCAGCAGATAGTAGCAGTTCTGCGTCATCAGGTCGGGATTCTTATCATTCACTGCCTTGGTGAGGTATTCAATGGCCTTTTCGTAATTCTGCTCGCGGTAATAGGTGAAACCAGCGGCGAAATAGTCATTGCGCTCCATCTCCACCTTGTCGGAGGTAAGCAACTTGTCAAAATTAGCGGCTGCACCTTCATAATCATTGAGGTTGTATTGGGAAAGCGCCACGCAACGAAGCACCTGCATCTGCGATACATCTTTGTTGTTGACCGTCTTGGGTGCCATAGCCAGCACTTCTTCATATTTCCCTTGCTTGAAATAGATCTGTGTGAGGAAGTTATCCACCTCATTTTTGTATTCCGGATCATCTTTCAGCAACAGAAAGTCTTCCAGTGCCGCCTCGTATTGGCCATCCTGGTATGCCATATAGGCCAAATAATAGATGGAGCGTTTCTGGTAGGGGCCATTTTCGTTGCGCGCCGATTTGAACAACGCCTTCGCCTTGTCGTACTCACCCGTCATGAAATAGCAATAGCCCTTCTTGAACTGGTATTCAACCGCGCTTTCGGGTTGGATTTCGTTTTCCATAATCTCATCAAACTGGGCAAGGGCTTTCTTCCACTGCTTACGGCTGAAATAGTAGCGGCCGAGGTAGAAGCGGGCTTCGCTCACGGATGAGTGCACGGGATAGCGGTCGATGAACGACTGCAGAAGATACGCCGCGTCCTGGTTGTCCAACTTGGCGGCACACACACCCATGTAAAAGAAGGAATTGGTTTTCAGGTCCTGCTGGACATCCTCTGTGTTCTCAAAAACATATTTGAAATATTGCTGTGCGGAACCATATTTCTCCTTGTTGAAAAGATCCATGGCCGTTTTGAACTCGTATTGCGGGGAACTGAAGTTCTCCGTACGCTGGGCCATTCCAGTGCAGAAAAGACCTGCCACGAACAAGATGGCCAACAAATTTCCTTTTAATATTCTCATACAGATGCCTATTTATTCAATGACTATTATAAACGGGCAAATGTAGGAAAAAATTATACGGTGATTTTTCTTTCGCTTATAGAAATGTAAACAGGCGATTTTTAATAAAAAAAGCGTCAAAGACGCTTATTTGTTACTGAAGAAAAAGTCATTCATGACAATCCGGAGCATGGCCCCATAGTTAAAGGTGAACTTGTTTTCCCCCTGTCCGGAAGCGGATTTCCCCTGATAGATGCCGAGTCTTCCCATATAGCAATAGAAGGTGGGGTCGATGGACACATACTTGCCGCAGACAATCTTAAGACCTGCCGCTCCGGAGAACCCGAAACCGGGTCCGCCAAACACATAATCAAAGGTTTGCGCTCCAGGATAATAGCCCTGATTGTCGTATATGTTCAACAGCGAGTATGTGTTACCCACCAGGTGGTTCTCCTTGTCCAGCAATACCGCATCAAAGGACTTGGCCTTGGCATAGTTGAACTGCAGACCCAATTCCACAAAGGGTTTCACCACCTTATGCACCTGACTGAACAGGTAAGACGCCGACAAGTCAATCATGGAGCGGTATTCCTTGCCCACTATGGCCACCACGGGTTGCTTATACATATTGCCTGTCACCGCATTGGAACTCAACAGCACTTGCGTGGAGGTTGTGAGCCGGCTGAACTGGTACGAGAGGGCAATAGCCCATCCTTTCCCCAATTTATAGCGCGCCCCCAAACTGACCATCATACTCAACTTGTAGTTCAGATTCCAATCAAAATCCTTCGGATCATTCACATAAATATGATCACTCATGCTGATGTGGGGATACGCTTCAGATACGGTTCGTTGCCACTCCTCGTACCAATACTGGTTGCTGAAAACATAGTTCAAACTATTCTCATTGAGGTTGCTGCCGTTGTAGTAATTGGCGTTGAACGGACTGCCGAAGAGCATACCACCACCTATATAAAAGTCAAAACCGCGATCACACCAGGTCTTATCGGTAATTTTGACCTGGGTTTCCTGGGGTTGGGTATTGTTTTGCGCGAAGGACATCGCCATCGCGCAAAACAACAGCAGTGTTAAGGATATTCTTTTCATCATTTCTCGTTTCTACAGATGCACGCACTCTTTGTACGCGTCGGCAGCGGCTTCCATGATGGCCTCCGACATGGTGGGGTGCGGGAATACGGAACGGATGACATCCTCGCCGGTCATCTTCTTGCGGCGGGCCATCACAGCTCCGGCAATCATCTCCGTGACATTGTCGCCGATGAGATGGCAACCGAGCCACTCGCCGGTGTTCTTGTCGAAGATCACCTTCACCAGACCGTCGCGGCTGCCAGCGGCCGTGGCCTTTCCGGAAGCGGTGAACGGGAACTTGCCGATGAGCACTTCCCTGCCCTGCTCCACGCAAGCGCGCTCCGTAAGCCCCACGGAAGCGATTTCGGGCGTGGTGTAGGTACAACCCGGAATATTGCCGTAATCAACCGGTTCGGGATTGAGGCCCGCGATTTTCTCCACGCAGACCTCCGCCTCGTGCGACGCCACATGCGCCAGAGCGGGACCGTGCACAATGTCACCGATGGCATACACGCCCTCCACATTGGTGCGGTAGAAGTCGTCCACCACCACCTTGCCGCGCTCGGTCTGCACACCGCACTCCTCAAGGCCAATGCCTTCGATGTTGGTGGCGACACCCACGGCCGACAACACGATATCACACTCGATTTCCGTTATTTTCTCTTTTGTGTCTTTCACGGTGACCACGCACTTGTCGCCCACCACATCCACTTTCTCCACTGCGGCGGCGGTCATCATCTTGATGCCGGCCTTGCGGAAACAGCGGGCCAGGGTGGCGGCAATGTCGTCATCTTCGACAGGCACCAGACGCGGCATATACTCCACGATGGTCACTTTCGTGCCCATGGTGGAATAGAAATAAGCCAGCTCACTGCCTATGGCTCCGGAGCCCATAACCACCATAGTTTCAGGCAACTGCGGCAGTGTCAGTGCCTCGCGGTAACCGATAATCTTCTTACCGTCCTGCGGCACATTGGGCAGACTGCGCGAGCGGGCGCCTGTGGCCAAAACCACATGGTTGGCTTCATATACCGTTACCGTACCATCGGCAGCGGTGACCTCAACCTTGTGTCCGGGAAGCAGTTTGCCAAAACCGGCAATCACCTCCACATTGTTCTTCTTCAGCAAGTACTGCACGCCCTTGCTCATCTGCTCGGCCACGCCGCGACTGCGTTTCACCACAGCCTCGAAATCGGGTTTCACCGCGCCTTCCACCTGCAGGCCGTACTCGGCGGCGTGCGACATATATTTGAACACTTGCGCCGATTTCAGCAGCGCTTTGGTAGGAATACAACCCCAGTTCAGGCAGATACCGCCCAGTTCAGCACGTTCCACAACGGCCACTTTCATGTTGAGTTGACTTGCGCGGATGGCTGCCACATAGCCGCCAGGGCCGCTTCCGATAACGATAAGATCAAAATTTTGCATGATATTATTTATTAATTGTTGAGACACACGGCCGTGTGTCTGTACTATTGATTTCTGAGGTGCAAAAATAATGAATTTTTAGATGATACTATAACAAACTAATTGTAATCTCGCCCCTCAACCATGTCTCTAAAATTCCTACTGCATCGCCTCCAAAACCCATTGTTTGAAAAAGGGATCTTCCAATTCATACCGATCAGAATAAATCACATACCCATCCTTCTGCAAACGTTTCAGAGCACTATAAATCGTGCTCGTCGGATACTCGCTCGTTTGCAAAGGACGACCTGAGGCCAAATGCTGCAAAATCCACTTGTTCGTCCGATTGAAATTCATCCATAGCCGCTCATAGTCTAGTCCATGGGTTTTCACTATATGGTCAATGGCGGCCGCCATCAGATCCTTCGTCTCAGGTTGCAACACGCCCACCTGCCACACATTTGCCGCCAACTGCTGCGTATAGTATGGATGACAGCTCGTATAGTCCAATATACTGTCTGCCAACACATCCTCTCTCCCTTTGAAGTTCCCTGCCAACCGCTCCGACAAATAACAATGGAAATCCTCACGCGGCAACTTATTCAACCGCATTAGCTCTCCAAAATGGTAAAACGCAGACTTCTTATTTTCAAAGATATCCGACATCATACTCTCCTGACTTCCAAGCAATATGTAGTTTATATGCTTTTGCTCCTGCATGATTGAACGGAGTTGCCGATCCAACCGTGGAGCTATTTCGCGGATTTCTTGGAACTCGTCCAACACTACAATCATTCTATTCTTCTCCGAATGAGACTTTTCAATCAGCATCAGCACATCCTCTAACAACACCGCGCCATCCACTCCTGGCTGGAATGAAACATCCATCGTTCCTGTCACGGGATTTGTGGATACAGTGGGTATAATCCGGAAATGCGTAATGAGATGGCGAACATGCTCCAAGGGATGAACTTTGAAAAATTCCTTCAAGAGCTTTGCAGAAAAATCTGCAACAGATGTCACCTGTTGCAAATTCACTGTCATATACTTACGACTTGTCTGCTTCACTGCTTTCGCCACAACGCTGCTCTTGCCGAATCGACGAGGACTGATCAAAACCAGATGGTTGGCACTTTTAACAAACTGACAGATATAAGCCACCTCCTCCACTCTGTCAGTGAAATACTTTTCTTCCACAATAGTGCCAAACTTAAAAGGATTTTCCATATTACGCATTTTTTCGTTACGACTTTTTTCGTAATCGTTTCAAACCGCAAAAATACATAATTATACAAAATAAATGATAGTGGAATCACAAAAAAAAAGTTCTCTCAAAATTATCTCCCAAATAACATCATTTTTTCTTATTTTTGCGGTCAAAATTAAAACAACAAAAAAGTGGCAACATCAACTATCCTTTATGCCGCACTGACTATAGGTCTAATCGGATTGATAGCGGCTGTAATTTTGTATTTTGTATCAAAAATATTCCATGTGGAAGAGGACCCACGCATTGACGAGGTGCAGGCCTGCCTGCCCGGTGCCAACTGCGGCGGTTGCGGCTTTGCCGGCTGCCGTGCCATGGCCGAGGCGATGGTGAAAACCATGGACCTCAACATCGCGTATTGTCCCGGCGGCGACTACGACAAGATCGGGGAGATCCTGGGCATCAAGGCCGAGGCCCGCGAACCGCAGGTATGTGTGGTGCGCTGCAACGGCACCTGCGAGAACGCCCCCGCCAAGGTGAACTACGACTCTGCCGTCACCTGTGCCTTCGCCAACTCTTTGTACGCTGGCGAGAGCGCCTGTCCCTTCGGGTGCCTGGGCTGCGGCGACTGCGTGGACGCCTGCCAGTTCGACGCCATCCACATCAACCCTGAGACCCACCTGCCCGAGGTGAACGAAGACTTGTGCGTAGGTTGCAAGGCCTGCGCCAGGGCATGCCCGCGCGGCGTGCTCGAAATCCGCGACAAGGGCAAGAACAACCGCCGTGTGTTCGTGGCCTGCAACAACAAGGAAAAAGGCGCTGTGGCACGCAAAAACTGCAAAGCCGCTTGTATCGGCTGCGGCAAGTGCGCCAAAACCTGCCCCTTTGAAGCCATCACCGTGACCGACAACCTCGCCTACATTGATTATACCAAGTGTAAGGCCTGCCGCAAGTGCGTGGCCGAGTGCCCCACCGGCGCCATCCATGCCGTGAACTTCCCTGAGAAGAAAGCACCCGTGGCCGCCCCTGCCGAAACTCAACCCGCTGAAACCGTACAACAATAAAACCAGAACCTTAACATCATGGATCCCATTACCATCACCAAAGAAATAAAACGCGATATCAAGAAACTTGGCAAGAGAACCTTCCACTTGGGCGGTGTACACCCCGAAGCCAACAAATTTGCGCACTCCGCTGAAGTTTATACTTTCCCCCTGCCCGATCAGGCCGTGGTCTATATGACCCAGCACCTCGGTGCACCCGCCACTCCTATCGTGCAAAAGGGCGACAAGGTGAAGGTCGGACAACTCATCGGCGAGGCGCAGACTTTCATGTGCGCCAATGTGCACGCACCCATCTCCGGCACGGTGAACCGCATTGATATGATTGCCGACATCTCCGGATACAAGAAACCCGCCATCGTCATCGACCGCGAAGGCGACGAATGGGACGAGAGCATTGACACCACGCCGGACATCATCCGCGAAATCAAGCTCAACAAAGAGGAAATCATCGCCCGCATGAAAGACCGCGGCATCGTGGGACTGGGCGGTGCCTGCTTCCCCACCCACATCAAATACATGCTCAAACCGGAGCAAAAATGCGAATACCTCATCATTAACGCCGCCGAGTGCGAACCCTACATCTCCACCGACAACCGCGTGATTCTGGAACGCACCGAACAGTGCCTCATCGGCATTGAGATTGCCCTCATCGCCTCCGGCGCAGAAAAAGCCATCATCGGCATTGAGGCCAACAAGCCCAGAGCCATTGCCGCTTTGATTGAGATGTGCAAGAAGTTCACGAACATCGAGGTTCAGCCCCTGAAGATGAAATACCCACAAGGTGCTGAAAAACAGTTGATTAAAGCCATCACCGGACGCAGCGTGCCCAATGGCGCCCTGCCCATCTCCGTAGGTTGCATTGTGAACAACATCACGACCATGTATGTGCTGTATCAGGCAGTGCAGAAAAACAAACCCATCATCCAAGCTTACACCACAGTATCCGGCAAATCGCTGCCCGCTGAGCAATGCAAGATTTTCCGTCTGCGCCTGGGTACCCCCATCCGTGATGTGCTCAACGCCGTTGGCATTCCGGAGGACACCGGCAAGATCATCTCCGGCGGTCCTATGATGGGCAAAGCCATCGCCAACCTCGACGCTTATATTGCCAAGGGCATGGGCAGTTTGCTCTTCATGAACGAAAAAGAGAGCAAACGCGGGGAAGTGCGCCCCTGCCTGCGCTGCGGCAAGTGCGTGTCGGGCTGCCCGATGGGTCTCCAACCCTTCATGCTGCACGCATACGCTGAACTCAAACGCTACGAGGACTGCGAAAAACTTGGCATCATGAACTGCATCGAATGCGGCAGCTGCTCCTACTCCTGCCCGTCCAACCGCCCGCTGGTGGACTTTATCCGCGTGGGCAAGGCCAAAACCGGTGCCATGATTCGCGCCCGCAACGCTAAATAACGAAACGAAATTCTTAATAATCACATATTTACGGGCGTGACTCATTCACGCCCATTTATTTAATCTACGATTATGAAAAAAACAATAACCGCCCTTCTGTTGATATGCTGCGCCTGGTTCGCCTGCGCACAAGACCGCGCCGACTCCATGCATGTGGCCCACTACGACCTGCATTTGGACATCCTGGATTTCACGGCCCAAACCATCAACGGTTATGTGGATCTGACCATGGTCAGCAAAGTGAACAACCTGTCACAATATGTGCTCGACCTGCAAGGACTCACGGTGGACTCCGTCTTCATTGACGGCCAAAACGCCAGTTTCACGCATCAGAACCTCAAAATCTACATCCCTCACACTTCTCAGCAGGGCGACACCGCCATCATTCGAGTCTATTACCACGGTGCACCCGTTCACGACTCCTACATCGGCGGATTCTACTATACCGGCCAATACTGCTACAACATCGGGGTGGCTTTCGATTACCAACCGCACACCTTCGGCAGATGCTGGATCCCTTGTCTGGACTTTTTCACCGACAAATCCACATACACCATGCACATCCGCACAGAGCCGGGGAAAATGGCCGTCTGCGGCGGCATGCTGACCGACACGGTGACACTAGCCGACAGCACCCGCATTTGGACTTGGGAACTGGAACAGCCCATCCCCATCTATCTGGCCTCTGTAGCCGTCGGCGACTACAGATTGTATGAAGACCTCTACCATGGCATCGAAGCGGACATCCCCATTCAAATCTATGCCCAACCCAGCACTATTGACAAAGTGGCCGGTTCCTTTCTTCATCTGAAGGATGTGCTGCAGATGTATGAGCAGAACTTTGGTCCATACCGCTGGCCCAGAGTGGGTTATGTGGATGTGATTTACAACGGAGGCGCTATGGAACACGCCACCAACATTGCCTACCCGCATTCCGCCTTCACAGGAACCACGGCTTACGAGTCGCTTTACGCGCACGAGCTGTTCCATTTGTGGTTCGGTGACCTCATCACCTGCAACCGCGCCGAAGAAATGTGGATCAACGAGGGCTTTGCCTCGTACGCCGAAGCACTGTGCGAGGGGCATTTGCACAGCGCCACCAATCCGAACGCCTACATCGACTATATCCGTGATTATCATCACAATGTGCTGAAAAACCTGAAGAAGGATGACGGTGGACTGTATGCGCTTGACAATGTGCCACAGACCTACACCTATGGCACACATTCCTACAAGAAAGGCGCAGTTGTCATCCACTCACTGCGCAGTTACATGGGTGATTCGCTATTCTTCGGCGGTTTGCGAAACCTGCTAACCCACTATGCCTACCAAAATGTCAGTTCCGAGCAGTTTTTCAACTATCTGTCGCAAAACACCGGCATGAACCTGCAGGATTTCTACGAGGGTTGGGTGCACCAGCCCGGATTCCTGCATTTCTCCATCGATTCCATCGTGCCGCTGCAAGGCAACCAATACCGTGTGCATCTGCACCAGAAACTCTTCGGCGGCACACAATTCGCCAACAGTAACAAAGTGGACCTCACCTTTGTGTCGGCGCAACGAGAGCTGCACACCGTACCCGATGTGATGTTCTCCGGCGAGTTCGGCACCGTGGAAGTGACCATTCCATTTGCACCCGTATTTGGCATGGTAGATTACTATGAGAAATTGGCCGATGCCACCATAGACTATATGAAATCGTTGACCTCCGGAGCCACCTGGTCGCCTGCAGATGCGGGCTGCACCGTGCACCTGGAGCACTTTCCCGATACTGTTTTGGTTCGCCTGGAGCACAACTATGTCGCCCCTGACCAGCCCGAAACGCTTCCGGAAAACATCTACCGAGTTTCAGGTTCCCACTACTGGACCATCAACATGGCCTACGACAACAGCGTAAACACCATTCCAACAGGAACATTGCGGTTCCAATACCAACGGGGATCCAACTACACAATGGATTATGACCTCATGCAAGGGTATAATGCGGAAAACATCAAACTGCTGCACCGCCCGTCCGCAAGCCATCCATGGCAAGTGGTGCACGCCACCCGTTCCGGAAGCCCTTATAGCGGTTATCTGACGACCGATTTTCTCGCGCCGGGCCAATATTGTCTGGCTGTCGGCGATCCTTCCGCTTCCATCTCCGAATATCTTTCTGAAAAAGAACTGCATATCTACCCCAACCCAGCAGATGATATGCTGAACATTCTGATTAACGAACCTTCAAAGAATATGAAGGCCTCCATCCTGGACTCTACCGGAAAAATCATGAAAAACATCAAATTAAAATCCGGCGAAAACAGCATCAACATCCACAACCTTCCTTCGGGAACTTACATCATAAGAGCGATGGACGGCTCCGGAACATGGTCTAAAAGATTTGTGAAGAAATAGCCTGTGGGCACAAGAGTCAAAGGACTAGTTTATGTCAACTTTTTTTGTACTTTTGCGCCCTCAAAAAATGCGGATGTGGCGTAATCGGTAGCCGCGCTAGACTTAGGATCTAGTGGTGAAAGCCGTGGGGGTTCGAGTCCCCCCATCCGCACAAGGCGACAAACGAGGGATGTTTTCCCTCGTTTTTTTGTTATCTTCAACCCCACCATTCCGCGAAACGCATAAGCGTTGAGCGGAATCTCCAACATCAACAATATCTTTTACCACTACGCCGTACGGACGCTCTCCGGTTCATCAAACCACTCCGCCAGGGTGGCTTCCGCTTTTTGGATGATTTCGGGCGTGACTTTATCACGAACACGTCGGATAATAATCAGAATGGCGGTGGCCTCGTCCATCACACCCAACAATCGGAAAACATGCTGCGGAATGATGCTCACCGGGGAGATGACATACAAAATGCACCCGTAAATGATCATCTTGTCTTTTGAGGTCAGCGATTCATCTTTCAAGACATAATAGAAAATCAGCAACGGCTTGGCGGCAACACGCCCGACCTTTTTGGCATAGACCTTGATCCGCTGCGAGAGATCCGCATACTTTTCACGCAGATTCACATTTTTCAGCTTCTCCATCAATTCTTTTGGGTCTTTGCCCGCCACCACATAGGCAAAAATCAAAATCAGAGTTAAGGTTATCATGGGTTTAATTATTTTAGAACAGAAAAGATAGATTCCCCATTCGGCAAATGGTTTAAAGCCTAATACAAATCAATCCACTCGTATGTATTGGTTTGATAATCAAGAAATTTAATCAAATCCTCACGCTTGATAATCAAGGATGCGGTATTGATACAAGGATGAAAACTCACCTTTTCGGCCTCCTGCAGTTTCTTGTCGATGAAAACATGCACATGATGCTCCGTATCATTGATCAGTCCGAATGGTGTGACCGAACCCGGCTGTACGCCCAAATATTTCATCAGGCGGGGTTCTGAAGCAAAACTGAGCTTGCCCTGATGCAGTTGGTGCTCAATGTCGTGGATGTTCATGTTCTGGTCGCAGTCGAGCAGCACCAGATAATGGCGGTTGCCTTTGTGATTGCGGAAGAAGAGGTTCTTGCAATGCTTGGCATCGTGGCCCGCCCAGTACTGTTTGGCAATCTCAATGGTCGGGGCCGCCGGATGCTCCAGATATTCGAATTCAATGTTCAGTTCTTTTAAAAGGTTGTATAAGCGAGGATCTCCGTTCATGATAGGATTAAAGGGTAAATGGGGTGAATTGAGTACATGAGGTGAAGTTGGTAAAGGAGGTAAAAGAGGTAAATGGGAGTAATGAGTTAAGTGGGGCAAAGATATGAAAATTTGTCGTACTTTTGCAAACGGCTATTGAACTATGAACTATGAACTTTGAACTTTGAACTTTGAACTTTGAACTTTGAACTTGTTTCGTATATGAGAAAAAACATTGTCTTTACTTTAGCACTTCTATTTGTAGCATTTTCCTGCTTCGCGCAGAATGAAATCGACCCCATCACAGAGGGTATGGAGTGCACCTCCATCACCGTGGGCAAGCGCGCTTCGGCGGACGGTTCCGTGATGACCTCGCACACCGACGACAGTCACCGCTCGCGCACCAACATCCTGGTGGAGCCCGCCCGCGACCACAGTGCAGGCGAAAAGCAAACACTGGTCAAACGGCAGTGGGCCAAGCAGGAACCGGGCAAGATGGCCCGCTACGAGAATGTTCCCGTGGGCGAAATTGACCAAATAGCACACACTTATCATTTTCTGAACACCGCCTACCCTTGCGTGAACGAAAAGCAACTCGCTATCGGCGAATCGACCTTCGGCGGACGGGCGGAACTGAAGTCTGACAGCGGGCTCATCGACTGCCAATGCCTCTGTATGCTGATGATGCAGCGTTGCGCCACCGCGCGCGAGGCCATCCGCATGGCCGGAGACCTGCTGAAACGCTACGGCTGGAACGATGCCGGCGAATGCCTCACCATCGCCGACAAGAATGAGGTGTGGCACCTCGAAATCCTAGGCCCCGGCAAAGGCAAAGTGGGTGCCGTGTGGGCCGCCCAGCGTGTGCCCGACGACCATGTGGCCGTGAACGCCAACGCCTCCACCATCCGCGAAATCAACCTCAAGGACAAAGACTTCTTCATGGCCTCCGACAATGTCTATTCACTTGCCAAGGAGAACGGCTGGTGGGACGGCAAATCAACCTTCCAGTTCGCCTACGCCTACGCGCCCAGCACTCGCACCATGATTGCCTGCCGCCGCCGCGAGTGGCGCGTATTCGATCTGCTGGCCCCCTCGCTGCACCTCGACCCCAACTCCGAGAACTACCCCTTCTCCGTGAAACCCGACACGCTGGTAACCATCGAGAAGATGATGTCCGTGTTCAAAGACTACTACGAAGGCACGCCCTACGACATGCGCAAGACGCTGACCGTGGCCGACAAAGACGGCAAACAGGTGATCTCACCCATGGCCAATCCGTTTATGAAACGCGACGAACTGAACCTCTTCCGCATCAACGGCGGATGGAATGAGCTGGGCGAGCGCAATATAGCCGTGCACTTCACCGTATATGGCACCATTATCCAATGCCGAGCCGACCTGCCCGACGAGGTGGGTGCCTTGTGCTGGTTTGCATTGGACAATGTGGCCTCCTCCATCTATGTGCCTATCTACGCCAATGTCACCGACCTGCCGGAAACCTACAAGACCGACGGACGCATCACAGGTTTCAGCAAGGATGCCGCCTGGTGGGGATTCAACCGCGTGGGCACCATCGCGTGCCAGCGCTGGGGCGACATGCATGTGGTTATCGACAATGTGTGGCGCCCACTGCAACGCCGTTTCATTGACGAACACTACAATACCGAAAAGGAAGCTTTAAAACTCCTTCGGGATGGCAAACGCAGCGAAGCCATCCAAACGCTCACCGACTTCACCAACTATTGCGGCAACAAAGCTGTGAATGAGGCTTGGAAATTAGGCGATTACATCTGGACCGTGTTCGACGGGATGTGGTAACCCCGGGAATCTCCTTCTTTCTATAAATCGGCAAAGGGTAATCGGTGAAAATCATACGATTCAATATAAACATAACCACCACCCAGCCATTGTCCAAACCCATAGCTTTCCAATCTCATATAGTCCTCGGTTTTGTCTCTCACAATCAAACGTTCTATCCCTGTTTCCAATGTGTCAAATTCATACCTCGGATATGAAATGGGATACAACAGAAAAAGGGAATCGCCTCTAATCAGGTATTGAAAGCCATTATTAAATCTATAGACATAAAAATATCCATCAATGCCCGTTACCCCCTCCATAAATTCGGGTGTGCACTCCACCTCGGCCAGACCTTGTGTCTCGTTGATGGTCAAAATCACCTCGGCGTTGTCAATCTCCTCCGGCACATAGCGCCACTTCGTTATCCTGTCTGGCTTGTCACAACTATCCAAAAGCAAAGACAAGACAAACAATATTCCGAAGAGAAAAAAGGGACTATTCTTATAATTTTCCACTCGTTTCATAATGCTAATTTTATCTGATTATAATACTCTTCACATCCAGTATTTCGCCTGTTAAAGACACTAAAATTACACTATATTGCCCTGGCAAATATTGACTTATATCAAAAGAAATGCAACCATGTGTATCCGATATGAGACAATTCTCTATAATATTTCCCCTGACATCTAATAGCTGAATACGATTTATTGTTTCTATATCGGCAAGACGATATTCAACATCCACATGATATATGGCTGGATTCGGAAACACTTGCACAATTTCACCTGCTGTCACATTTAAGAATACGGTATCATAATCAGTATATCCGTCTTCATCTACAACAACCTTCAGGATAATCTTTTGTGAATGTTGAGGCTGAATATCAAGATTTTCCTGAACAGACTTTTTCAAGCCTTTTTCATCATACCAATAGTAACTGGCTGGTTCCCCAACATCTTCTGCATACAACGACACTTCTTCACCAATCAAAACACGTTGGCTGTCATGCGCAACTGCCCTGAAGCTTCTACCTTGAGTCCTTATCGCCGTATAGCGTTCCCCGCCCATTATATCACCTCGCTCATCCACAAGAATAATCTCAAAGGACATGGTATCATTTTTAGGTTGTGTATTGGCCAAGAAATTAACACAGACACGCATGGTGAAATTATCCGTGTATCTTATTGGAATATTCGCCATTTCAGCAACTGTGTCTATGAAAATAATAGAAGTTTGAGGAATTAAGGGATACAAAAATAGGGTATCAACATGGTAATTGAAGCCCATGTGTCCACAACTCATCCAACGTTGGACCAACATATTTGTAGGTTGAATGCTCACCTCTGCGAAATCATTAATATACTCACCTACACTGTTAGGTACTGCTTTATAACGAATCGTGAAACGCTTTTGATTATTCTTTGTAGGGTTTGAAATACTGATTACCGAACTATTCGTGCTCCCCTCTAAAAATGAAATGTTTTTCCATGCAACATTATTATTCTGTTGGGCAAGCAACACCATCCCATATCCATCAGTATTCTCCCCAACGATTTCATTCCCATCATGAACTCGGGCAAGGAGACAAAAATGCCATGTATCCCCGTCAAATTCTGAGCAATATAGATAATCTTGTGGATTCGGTGTAATCCATGGCACACGAACAATTACATTCCCATGTCCCGGCACGCTGGGTATTTGCACACCCGCCGTATCACCTATAAAACCTCCTTTGGACACATGGTCGCCTATACAGTTATAAAAGGCACTCCCCGTCCAATCTATAGGCCATCTTGTACCGACTCCAGCTTTCACCCAGTTAAGCAATAACCGTTCGTTGCCTGACGATGGGATAACAGTCTTATTGTGAATTTTCACACAAACCCGATAAAGAGTATTTCCTTCTGGATTTAGAACTACGTTTCCTGAAAAATCCTCTATCCAGATATCAGGACTCTCCCACATATATGCAGCGCTGCTCGGTTCAGACCCATTATCCGAATAAACATCACGCACATACAAATCCGTCTTTATAGCCTTTTTTACTGCGGCATACGCATCCACCAAACCATAGCCCATCTGTTCGTTCCAAGATCCATTAGGGTGGTTGGGGGAGTTGCTGTAATAATATATATTACTGCGAATTTTGTTGGCTGACTGTTCCATGAACTTCTTTACAATTAATCTGGCAAGATTCGGGTTGGCAGACAACATCAGAGCTGCTACACCTGCTACATGGGGGCAGGCAGCAGATGTACCGTCGAAGAAAGTATAATCCAAATCTGGGTGGTTGGAATAATATATTGATGGATTATAGCCCGCTGAATCAAGTCTGTCGGTCGTAAGCACAGAACTTCCTGGAGCCACCAAATCCAAAGCACTGCCATATGCACTGCCAGGCATATCCGGATCAGTCCAAGCATCACATGTTATAGGAACAGCATTAGTTCTCCCTGCTCTGTATCCGCATCGGTCAATAGCCCCTACTGCAATGACATTATCCAAACAAGCCGGATAGTTTACCGATGAAGAATTGTTATTGCCTGAAGCGCAAACCACCACACAACCTTTTCCATCCCTACCCAAAACCGTGGCCGAGTCTATGGCTCTTGTTATGGAAGCCGTTTCTGGTCCTCGCCAAGCAAAACTTATCACATCTGCACCATGGTGCCATGCCCAATTGATTGTTTGAGCAATTAATCCTGTAGTAACATGTTCTGATATGTCAGAAACATTGGTGGGAATTATTTTGCAGTTCGGTGCGACTCCAGACGTGCCAATCCCATTATTAGATTTAGCAGCAATAATGCCAGCACACGCTGTTCCATGATTGCCCGTATGTAGTGTCGGTGCGCCACATAACGAATCTGAAGCTGAATAACCAAGTACTATATTCGGAATCAAATCAGGATGTGTCAATTCAACCCCTTGGTCTATAACGGCTATTTTAATATTTGGATTCCCTTGGGTTATGGTCCACGCATTCTCCACATTGATATCAATACCGCTGCCCCCCCCGTTCTGCCCAGTATTCTCAAGTCCCCATTGTTCGGAATAATATGGATCACTGGATTGGAATCCATTTAATGAAATAAAATCAGGTTCTGCAAATTCAAACATTCCTGATTCGAAGAGCAAATTTGCTTTCTCCATAACAGATACACTATCTCCCTTGTTTATTGTCAGCACATACTGCCGCGAAATAAAAGGACAAGTATCTGAAATTGTACATTGGTAAATCTGCAACAATCGTTCCATCTCATTCACAGGAATGTTCTCTTTCAAACATACTATGATTCTGTTTGTCATGCCGACAAAAAGGCCTTTATCCTCATAAATATTTGAAACACTTTTTACGTATGCTTTCGATTTAATGTTGTTGATTTGGTTTTGTCCAATTGAAAAATCATTAATGTTTTCAAGTATCACATACAAGCCATGACTTCCATATTCCAAAGACTCCCTGAATTGCAATGTGTCACACAAAAGATCAAGGGAGCGTTTGTCGGTTTTAGATTCCATCAATACACCTATTTTGTCTTGGCATATTCTTAATTTCATTAGCTTGTCAAAATAATAATAAGACGCACTGTCGCCTTGTGCGTTTATATGAACTAAAGCACAACATGAGATGAAAAATATCAAAAGGCCTTTTTTCATGGCAGACGCTCAAATTTGTAATTATGAATATATTGATGATTCGCTATCGTAGAATATGCTTCATGAAAACCGTCACTTTGCAGCAATATAGATCGGCTCGTCTTTTCTTTAATAATCATACGCTCTCTACCTATAATATTCTGTCCTGTGGCTTCCACATATTTGCGCAGATAAAAAGTATCCGCAACTACTTGGTACGTCCATCCGTTTTTTAACCAATAGTGGTAGTAAACCGAATCTTTCTGAATGCCGCAATACATATTGGTCGGTGTGCACTCCACCTCGGCCAGACCTTGTGTCTCGTTGATGGTCAAAATCACCTCGGCATTGTCAATCTCCTCCGGCACATAGCGCCACTTCGTTATCCTGTCTGGCTTACAACCAATGAAAAAAAACACGAACAAACTCCATGCCCCTACATAAAACAAAAGATTTTTCCTCATAATGCTTGACTTTATGCCACAAATATAGCAATTTCCCCAAAACTCTGGTTTCAAGACATTCTTTTCAGACAATTATTAACAAATATTAAGATTGCCTGCTCACCTCCAAACCACTTTCATCTCACAATTTTTGCAATCAAATTGCAACTGGAATTTGTGCTTGCCATTGGTGATATAAAGTGGATAGACAACTTTTCGGGCATCCTTGTTCTTGTTGCACAATCCCAATTCATACCGCAGACAGTATTTGCACACCATCAGTTCTTTTCCTTTGAAATCCAATGTTTTGTCTAATCCATCTTCGAATTCCTTCGCACCAAAATCGGCATACACGGCACGATGCAATTCATTGGTAATGTTGCGCTTGTATGAGGCCGACTCCAGCATGTGCTCCGGCGCATAATGCAACGGGGATTCTTCTGGCTTGAAATGAGTTTCCCGCTGCTTTATAAGATGCTCTATAACATTGTTTTTCAACTGGTTAACTTTTGATGTCGGAATAAAAAACGCCTGCTCGGGAAGCGTCAGATTGCGCAGCACAAACGGCGTGTTGCCCAACTTGGAAAGCGATGCGCGCAACTGCGACCCCGCCATCTCCGGCTTGTTGGCCAGTGTCTTTTCAGTTTCCAAAACAGCATCCGCCTCCACTCCATCCTCATCGCACACACGCAATCGGAAACCGTTCTGCACTTCTTCAAAAACCATATCCACCGCTATCTTGCGTTCGGCACTCTTTCCCTCCATTTTCTTCTCAAAATCCTTATCCACATTCCGATACAGATCCACCTGCTTGAAAACAGACACGGACTTGTGAGGAATAATACGCCTGCCGTCAAAACCATTCACAAAGAAACCCTCCAAGTTGCCCTCCGAATTGATAAAACAAAGACCGTCACCATTGGCAAGGGTTTCAGAACCATCATAGAGAAGATTTCCACGCACATCCTGCCGTAATGTGCCGATATACTGTCCCATCGCCTTCGGCGTGTCAAACGAGGCCATCTTCTCGCGTTTCCCCTCCACAAAATAGGGCGTAAAACCACGATTGAAGGTCTTTTTCGGGTCCGGGGCGAAGAAGAAAGTCGTTGTGCCGCTGCCTGTTTTTCGAAGATCGGGTTTCCCAACCATAATATTATCCAAAATCTGGCGATAGTACGCCGTGATATTTTTCACATAATTCTCGTCTTTCAACCGCCCCTCGACCTTGAAGGAAACCACGCCAGCATCCATTAAGTCAGCCAAATACGCGGAGCGGTTCATGTCGCGCAACGAGAGCAAATGCTTATTTTTCAGCAATATTTTGCCGTTGGCATCCTGCAAATCGAACGGTGTGCGGCAAATCTGGGCACACTCTCCCCTATTGCCACTGCGGCCAGTCATCATCTTGCTGATGTAGCATTGACCGCTGTAACACACGCACAAGGCGCCATGCACGAAAGTTTCCAACTCAATATCGCATTGGTTATGAATATCTTGAATGGTTTCCAAATCCATTTCGCGGGCCAGAATCGCTCGTTTGAAACCCGCCTGTTTCAACATCCGGATTCTCTCCAATGAATGGTTATGGCATTGGGTACTGGCATGAAGTGCAATAGGCGGGAGATCCATCTTCAAGATACCCAAATCCTGAATAATCAGCGCATCGGTGCCCATTTCATACAACTGCCAGATCAGTTTGCGCGCATCTTCCAACTCATTGTCAAACAACAATGTATTGACGGTGACATGCACCTTGGATCCATAAAGATGAGCGTATTGGATCAGTTGATCAAGGTCTTGGAGCGAGTTTCCAGCGGCCTGGCGCGCGCCGAAGCGGGGAGCGCCAATATAGAGCGCATCCGCGCCATGCTGGATGGCCACCTGACCGCTGTGGAGGTCTTTGGCGGGTATGAGCAGTTCAATCCTATTCATCCGCAAAAGATTTTGCCAGTATCGGGAAATCTTTGGCCAATTCTCCTGAGTAATAGAAGTCGTTGCCGATCACACCGAAGGTGTAAATCTGGTTGTTTACCGTGATGTGGGAACCGCCGCACTGAGGATGGTCACTCGGTTTTGAGGCCTCAAATCCCAAGTTGAAGAGCGTACAGAGGATATCCGGACGGTTGGATATATCGTATCCGGCGCGTTTCCACTGCAACATGGTTTGATGCAGAATGCAACCTGTGTAAATATACGAATAGAGATGATTGTGATAATCCGTCAGTCTGCTGGTACGTTCCGCAGCATGATTTTCGGTCTCAAAATCAAGAATATGCTCATATTTCCGCCCCATATAAAACACGCTGGATGAATCAATTAGATTATCCTCCACCTTGCGGGCCGTAAAATCCTTGATGCCGTTCACGCCAAACGAGAACTGCGACTGCACCGAAAGCACCTTCACAGGTCCCAGATACTGCTTGTACATCTCGCGTTTGGAATTGAACAGGCGGATCTGCTCACCCACCAGACAACTCACAATAAGGCGCGGTTCCACGCCCGTAAGGCGGGCGGCCTCCAAAATCACATCTTTGTCTTTCAAAATGGCGGCCTTAAGCGCTGGCCAGGCCGGTTCGTTCATCCAAGGTATCAAATGGGCATCGGATGCTTTTGCCGGATACTTGTCCAGGACAGCTTTCAATTCACGCACCATCTGCTGGTATTGACGCGCCGTATCCCCTTCCTGCAAGTACATGTCAGCGGCATATATCATCTGACGAATGCTGCCGGCACGCTCATTATAATGCTCCGCATCTGTAATCAAATGGGCATTGATAGGATAAAAACGGCTCAACGCTACCAGATTCAGGTAGTTCACCATATTGTCCTCAAAAATTTTGGAAGAGTCCGTGAGATTCGTTTGTGCCTTGTAATCAGCCAAATAACGGTTGTTATTGTCCACACCACCCTTGTTTTTGGTAAAACCAAGTTCATAAAACGCCCATGCGCCAAAGACAGCACAACCCGCCAATGCAAACAAATGAAGGAAGATTTGGAAGATTTTAGTCCGCACTTTCAGGGTCTTCCAAACCCCCTTTAACGATTTTTTCTTTTGATTATCAACTACTTGCGTTTCCATTTTATCTATCGTGAAAAACGCGGCAAAGGTACATTTTTTATCGTACCAGCATCACATTTCCTTTTTTCTCAAACACTTCCGCATCCAGACAGGTGCCTTTGAAATAGAAATCATAAATCCCATTGGGACATTCCTTGCCTTTGAATGTTCCATCCCAACCGGAATGCAAGTCCTGCGTCTCGAAAATCTTCTGTCCCCAATGGTTATAAACCACAAAATAAAAATCCACCAAAATAGCACTTCGGACATAGAGCACATCGTTATGACCATCGCCATTGGGCGAGAAACTGTTAGGAATATAGACAAAGGTGTCGTTGCAGGAAAGTTCCGCCACAAAGATGGTCACATTCGCCGTTTTGGTGCAGTTGAAGGTATCCGTAACCGCAACTGTATAGGTAGTGGTATGCAACGGCCAAACCAGCGTTTGTGGGGCATTTGGATTGAGAAGATAATCCGTCGGAATCCATTGGTACTGATAGTCGGAACCATATGGTGTAGAGAAAATGGTGGTCGTATCCAACTGTTTGATATCGCAATATTGGCACCATGCCTCCAAATCATTGGGGAAAGTGCCCGTTCGCTTGGTGATAAATCCTGAAGCGGTGGCCGTACAGCCGTAAGGACTGGTAACGGTTACTGAGTAAGAAGTAGAACTCGTAGGCGTTATATAGGGCTGTTCTCCCGAATATTCCGTGCCATCACCCAGCACCCAGTGGTATTGGCAGCCAGCGCCACCATCGTGTATAACAGTAAGGGCAACACCATCCTCGAAGCACAGCCGTACATCCGGTGCCTCCTGAATATGGATATCCGACACTGCAACGAGCACGGAGCCCTCAAAAGTGCAGATTCCATCCGAAACACGCACATAGTAAGTGGTGGACTCCTGCGGAGATACCGGCACTTGCAGCTGTCCGACACCAAATGTGGAAGAGAAATTCGGGGTATAAGACCAGACAATGGACACCGATTGTCCGGGATCTTGCAGGGTAACATAAAGCACGGCCTCATCACCTTTGCAAATGGTGGTATCCGGCATCAGCGAGGCGGGATACGGGTGCACCTGCACACGCTGCTGCAGGGTATCAACGCACGCGCCGAAGGACACCTCCAGCGAATATACGGAGGATTGCGAGGGCACGATCACGGGATTGGAAATCTGAGGATTCAGAATGTCCGGATTAGGTTGCCACTGATAGTGGGTATTGGCAAAGGGCTGCAAGCCAATCTGCACGAAATCGCCCTCACAGACCGTCAGATCGGGCAGTGTGTCCAGCTCATTGGTCAGAATGAGGATATTCTTAGTCAGAGTGTCCGCAAAATTGCAACTGCCGATATCTTGAACGACGAGTGTCACGGCATAGATGCCCGAGTGCTGGTAGAAATGGGATGGGGAGGGCGAAGAGGATGTCGTGCCATCGCCGAAATCCCAAAAATAGGAAGTGCTGTTCCCAATGGTTTGCGAGTGGTCATTGAAGCGCACGGTGTCGGGATTGCAGACGGTGCGAGGCATAGAGAAATCCGCCACCACTTCCGGTAATCCGAAGTCCATCTTGATAACGCCAAGATTACAGTTAGTGCTACCGTTCTGGGTGCTCCAAGCGCCACTTGTGGTAGGAAAATCGCTATGACCACCACAGCCCGCGCATACGGCTTGGTAAATACGCCCTTTACGGTCGAAACGACTCGTACCGCCATCCACATGCTCGCGCGCGTCAGATTCGTTCGTACCGCCGAAAAAACTGGCATATTTCAACTGAGAGGCATCATCACTGATACAGATAAAATAAAAATCACTGCCGTCGGTATAGGGTTGGAAGGCATCCGCCGTAATAGGAAGTCCTGTGGTGCCACCAAATCCGTTCAACTGATGTCCACCCCACCCTGACATGTAGATATTGCTGCAATAGTCCACCATCAGCGCAGTGGGAGAAATATCTGGTCCCCCATTGCCCGAACCAAAAGCGGTTGACCATATCACCGTGTCCAAATCAGAGGAAAGTTTGGTAAGAAACTGACCGCCGCCCACCACATAATATTGCGCATTATATATCCAAGAACTGTCAGCGGCACTGGTTTGCCCGTACAAATGGGGATGATCCTGATGGTCGGTTTTCACCAAATAACATTGGTCATACCCCGGCTGTCCCAAGAAGGTACTATGCAATAAACTGTGACCATTTTCCGAAATATGCGCAACAAAACCATCAACATTTCCAGGTTGCGCCGGCTGATAAGCATCAGAAGTGACCGGATAATCGGAAGACGCTGTGCCTCCACACACATAAACACTGTTGTCGGAAGCCAAAGCCATACTATATCCAGCATCATTGGAGGAACCGCCTATCAATGTGCTCCAAATCATCTGTGACAGGTCCTGGTTCATTTTGAAAACACAAACATCCTGCGCACCATGTGCCACCGTATCATACGCGCCCGAGGTGGTTGGAAAATCCGATGAAACAGTGGAAGACACAACATACACATTGCTGTTATCATCAATTAGGATTTCACCGCGATTATCATCCGCATAGTTCTTGCGAAGGACAATTGAGGTATTAAGTCCGTCATTACCTGTGCCACCCACATAGGTGGAGGCCAAAAGCGCATTCCCGGAAGCGCTGAATTTGGAAACGATAATATCAGAACCGAAATTGAAATTCAACGATGTGGACAATGTTGTTTGCGGGCCACCATTGAATGTGGTGTCAAAAGCATTGGCTGTAACTGGAAAATCAGAGGAACCTGTCGTACCAAAAACATAAAGTTCATCATTGTCATTCACATACAAACTGTGTGGAATATCCGTATTAGAACCTCCCAAATAAGTGGAATAGACCAAGTTAGTACCTTGCGCATTGAACTTTGATATGGAAATATCCGTGCGCCCTCCTGCAAAATCAATCTGATAAGCGCCCAGCGTGGTCGGATAGTTCGCACCAAAGCAGATACCACCGCCATACAGATTCCCATCAGCATCATAGGTGGCGGTATATCCCCAATTGTCTGACTCAGAACCGGAATAAGAAGAAAACACCACCACCGGATCTATAACCAACGGAAAATCAGCATTAAAAACTCCTAATTGGAATGAAACTATATTCTTTCCCAATTTATAATGACATTCCACAGGAACCGTGTCACCGGCAATAATCTGATAAGCAAAAGGGGGAAGTTCAACGATACGGGAAATGGGTGTATTGACAATGAGATGGCCATCTGACAACTTCAAAGAAGAACCATCACTATATGCAACACGAATCTGGGAGATGTCAGTATGAGGTGAAACCACATACTCATATTTCAAACTATGATGGCTTTGAGTCAGATGCAAATCAATACCCGGATACAAATCCTTGTAAACGAGATCCTGATAAACCGGCACGCGACTCGCCCATTGGGACGGGTCTTTTCCAATAAAGTAGTTATAATAATGCGGCAAAGAATTTTGCGGGAGGATAAATGACTGAGGGGATGCGTCCAAAAAGGTCATCGAATAGGCAAAGGCATCAAGAGGTTTTTGAGGAACGGATTTGAATTTATTCTCATAAAACTGATGCAATTGTTCAGGGGAAATGAGCGCAACCGTAAATGAGTTCTTTTCAACGAAGAAACATCCCCCATGCATCCGGGCGGAATAAAGGACTTTAGGATTCCATTGGCCCGCATTGGGCACAAATTCCAGCGAATGCCATGACAATGTATCGACTGGCCTTGCATGGGCACAAGCAAAGCCGATAATCATAGCCAACAAAAGAAAAGTTCTTCTCATAACGCTAAAGAGTGCACAAAGATAATAAAAGTTCGCATAAAAAAAGAGACCACCCTAGGGGCGGTCTCTTTCTGAACGAGAATAGTAATAATTATCTTTTGACGATTCTAAAGATAGCTGCTCTATGCTCCTCACGTCTCGGATCTTGGATGTTTTGTCTGTTCTCAGGATCGTTAACAGTGTAGGAAACGGTACGGATTTGCTCAGGATGTACACCCTTTTGGATGAACAAATCTCTAACCTTATTAGCTCTTCTCTGAGCAAGGTCACGGTTGTGCTCCTCTGAACCGAGGTCGCAAGTATAACCTTCAACTTCGAGAGCGAGTTTCGGGTTGTCCTTCAAGATGGCAACACATCTGTTGATATTGTCATTCACATCTTGAATCTTAGGGATATCTTTGTCAAGGTCGAAAAGAATCTTGGTTCTGGACAATTCGTCTTGCAATTCACGAATTGCTTTCTTATCTCTTGGACTCAAATCCTCATCATCATTATCCAATAGATCACATTGAGGAACAATGTAAATGTATTGAGGATCTTGTTTGATGATGATAGGTTCATTTTTCTTCTTCTTCATTTCCTCAAGCATTTCCTTTTGGATTTGACGTTTCGTCATCTCAACAGGATTAGCGCAGCACTTGATATGAACACCAAGTTTCAAACCAACTTGAACTTGATCCCATTTTGTACGGATTTTGCTGTACTCAGGATAAGTGTTCTTGTAAGTTTCGAGGATATTGGAAGCCAAAGTACCATTGAATGTGGGTTCGCCATTGTTGTCAGTGAAGACATCCAATTTGTTTTTCGGAAGAATGTCAAGAAAATTCACTTTGCAGAAAGCGCCAACATAACCATCGGCCACGCGGCTGATTCTGAACACGCCACCGAAATCAGCTTCAGCGCCGAAAGAACATTTGAGTTTGGAACGAACATCCTTACCATCATAGATACCGCCATTGAAGTGGTTATCCATCGGGTAATCAACATTGTAGTCTTGCCAGAGAGGATCTTCAACACCCCAAGTGTTGATAGCACCTTCGCCCCAGAATACATTCTTGCCTTTCAGGAACGGGAAATAACCGTAAATGCCCAAACCGGCATAAATACCGCTACGACCGTCGAAAATCCATTCAAATTGAGCCATCAAAGGAACTTCAATTGCCCAGATGGATTGTCTTTCCTTAAGTCCGTCAGCTTTCCAATAGAGGTCATAAAAAGTAACATCATTATTGAAAAGATGATCTGCATATTGAGGCAGGACACCTTCGCCAGCGAAGAGAGCCTTGGCACCCACATGGTTGAGTTCAGCGCCGATGCTGAGTCCCCAGTGCTCATTGAAGAAATAAGCATAATGGAGAGAAAGCAGTTCGCTGATAGAATAATATTGTTTGAGATTGATTCTGCGATAAATATTATTGGTGTAACCTACACCGCCGTAAATGTTAATACGGTGAGGGCAGAAGGTAGAAGTAGCGACGTTTTTAACGTCAGCATTCTCATTGGTATTTTCTGTCTGTGCTTCCTGCGCAAAAGCAGAGCAACACATCGCGAAAATAAGACTGATTACTAATAAATTCTTTTTCATAATATATTCTTTTTTTCTTTTTTCTGATTTATAGTATAAAACCGTGGGGTTAGTGGCCGAAACCACTAACCCTGGGTTTCAAATTATTTTACGATAACGAATTTAACAGTCTTTGTTTCGCCGTTAGCCATCATGAGACGACCGAAGTAGGTACCTGATGCCTTGAATCCGGAGAGGTAGGTAACAGGATCAACAGTCGTGACATGCTCAACCAAGGAACCGGTTACATCATAGATGTCGAGAGTAGCACCCTCAAGTTCTTCAGCAGTCATATCAATTTCGACGGTAACAACTTGTTGTACGTTAGCAGGAACAGGGTAAACTCTGATTGCAGAGCTGGAGGAGAAGAACTGATCGCAAGTACGATAGGTAACGGTGCGGCCATCAGCATCCTGGGAAACAACCTCGATAGAATAGTAACCGTTCAGGCCACCGATCTCTTGGTAGTTCTTGTAGATAGCGCCAGGAATAGCAACGCCATTTCTGTACCATTGATAACTTACGAAGGTGTGACCACCGTTGGTAGCAGGATTGTTGTTGATAATCACAACGTCATCCCATCTTTGCATCATGAACGGAGTAGAACCGTCAGAGAAGTCATCAACACCAACAGGTCTTCTCACGATGATGTCATAGTCACATCCACCTACTGTGAACACTGCGTGATAATCACCAGGTATGCTAGGAGTAGCGAAGGTAGCGGTATTGTTAGAAATTGTACCGTTAACAACCATACCGTTGTCATATGTTACGGTGAAGTCAGAGTTCGGAGTACCGGACAGCATGTTGAAGCTGATAGTTACAACATCCTCACCACACTCAGCCTGGAAGAAGGTCTCTTCGAATTGGATGTCATTGACAAAGATGGTGGCAATAGCATCTAAGCCAAGTTCGCCGTTGCTGCAATAGTTGTCAGACAGGTAGGTGATTCTGTATTGAGTTGTATGGTTCGGGTTAACATAGATGACATAGTCATTCGTGTAAGAATCATACATTACAGAAGTACCGTTTGAGAGATCGTCAACTGTGAAGTGGAACGGAGGTGTACCGGTGAAGTGGATGGTGAGAGCGGCATTGTCGTCAGAAACATTTGCACAGATGATAGAACCATCACCGCTTACAAATGCTGCAGTAGGCAGAGCGTGAACAGTCACGAAGGTAGATACCTGATCGTTGCTGCTTGTGAATGCGCAACCGCTACCAATGATAGAGCCCTCATAAGCCACGTAGGTAGGATAGTAAGTATAAACACCAGGAACTGTAGGAGTATGAGTAGCATCGCCACCGTAGTTGCTTACATTGGAAGCAACACCGTTGAACTCAACAACCCATTGGATATGACCGTTCGTATTGCCATTCATATCAGCAACACCACCGGTGATATGAGCGTGGAGTTGAACTTCCTCACCGAGGCAGATATTGCCATCATGTGCGGAAACCACAGCAGCATCCCAATTAGGTCTAAGATGTACATTAACCACTACAGGGTTCTCAGCCATTACAGTACCGCAACCGAATGCCAATGCACCAACAGGAGTGAGGTTGACATTGTAGGTGTAGTAACCGTAAGTATTCAGAGTCTCAGTAATTTGATTTTGCGGTAAGGTAATGTTGTTGTTGGTTGCCACAACATTGTTATCTCTGTTCCATACATAGTTGTATGCACCATAGATAGAACCGTTGGTGAAGTCGCCAATAGTGTTATTAGCGTTGATCACAGTGGCAGTCAGAGTAATATTACCACCCTCGCAAAGATCTAATGTGCCGTCAGCAGAAGCGATGGAAACAACAGGAGTTTCAGCAACGCGGACAACTACTGCATTATCAGCGGACCAGTCAGAGTTGCAGTTCAGGTCAGTGTTCTCAGAGAGAGCCATCACCTGGAAGTTATAAGTACCTGCATTGAGAGGTTCGGATTGATATACACTACCCGTAGCACCATTGATGATAGAACCATTACGTTTCCAAACGAAGGTCATCGGAGTGTTGATGGAGTTACCATTAACAGTAGCAGTCAAAGTAGGAGCAGCACCAGCACACATGGTCAAATGGTCAGCACTCAAAGCAATTGTAGGTTGAGCGAGAACTTGAACAGGTTGTGACAAGGTTGCAGAGCTGGAGCAGTTCAAGGTAAGTTGTGAAGAGGTAACTACCACAGAAGCGTTAATAGTACCTGTGGTCACCATGCTTGCAGGAACCGTGATGGTTTGCAATGTAGAAGCCATGTTCGTACCGTTGATTGTCCATGCATAGTTGAATCCAGTATAATCGCTTGCATTGTGGTTAGCTGTCAAGACAACATGACCACCAGCGCAAACTACTTCATTGTCAGCAGTAATTGTAACAACAGGTCTCGGCATCACAGTAACATAAGCGTTATTGTTAGAGGTTGCGTTACAACCGGAGTTAGCGTCTGTAGAAACAATGGAAACATTGAACAGGTAACCATTGATGCTTGCAGGCAGATCCGTAGGAGCGAATGTAGGCTCATTGTTGGTATAGGTGTAGGTGTTCGTACCGTTAGTCCAAGTCCAGTTGTAAGTGTAGTTACCACCGGCAGGAGCAACTGTAGCGTTCACATGAACAACATCGCCTTCGCAAACCACATTGTTGATAGCAGTTGTTGTAACTGTTACAACAGGATCGTCAACAATAGAAGTGTAGAAGGAGTTGGAGTGTGATGAACAACCAGAACCCGTGATTTGGCTGGTGACAGCAACAAAGTAGGTGTGGTTACCATCGGTCAACAACGGAGATGTTGTATAACGTGTGGAGTTAGCACCGGCAATTGCTACATTAGCACCATCGATAATTTCATACCATTGGAAGGTAGGATTGTCGTTCGGGAGGATAGCGTTTGTGATAGTAGCTTCCATTGTAGTTGTACCGCCTTCGCAGACAGTAGCATTGTTAAGTGCGCTGACCACAACATCGTATGTCGGGATAACAGGAACTTGGAAGGTATCAGAAACAGTCTCACAACCAGAACCAGTTTGAGTAACAATCACTCTATAGGAGTTGATGTCATTGACGGAGAGGATACCAGTGTTCAAGGTAGGATTGGTTTCGCCAACCAAGATGGTCTCATTTCTGTACCATTGATAGCTGTTCTCACCGAAACCACCTTGTACTGTAGCAACAAGCATTGTGTTACCACCGTCGCAAACTGTTTCAGGATATGTAGGAGCAACAATAATGTTAACAATAGGATCGGCAACAACCAACTGGTTAACATGTGCAGAAGTTGTAGCACAACCATAGGTGTTAGCGGAAACTTCAACCCAGTAAGCGAAGGAGTCCGTCTCTAAGTTCGTAGGAAGAACATAGATAGGTGTGCTCGTAACAGCGAACGGAGTCTCAGTATTGTTATTGCTGTACCAAGCGTATGAGTAAGGATCAATGCCATTCTGACCGGCAATACCACCCTGAACATCAACAGTCAAAGTAGATTGACCACCTTGGCAAATGATCGGGTTGTCGATAGACAAGGTCACAACAGGATCAGTAACAACCGTTACAACAGGAGCGTCAGCAACAATTTGACAACCAGGCAGAGAGTTAACAACCACTAAGTATTGGTAATTCTGCTGATTTGCACTCGGAGAAACGGTCAATGTAGGATTGGTATCACCAACCATCAACTGATTGTTATAATCATACCATTGATAGGTGTAATCCAATGTGGTCGGCTGAGCATTAGCGCTGAATGTAACAGAACCGCCTTCGCAGATGGTAGTAGGACCATCAACAGTCACTGTAACAACAGGATCAGGAATCACAACAACATCAGCAGTGTCAGAAACCACAGAGATACAACCAGGCATATCAAATGCTACGATAGCATTGTAATGATGTGTTGTTCCAGCAACCAAACCAGGTTCTTGATGATAAACAGGACCATAAGTACCCGGGATGACGTGGCCATTCACCATCCAAGCATAGATAGGAGTACCATACTCGCTATAATCATTGGTAACGGTAAAGGTAACATCACCAGCAGAGCAAATCATCTCGTGGTCAACAGCAATGATAGGAGCAGCAGGAGTCGGATGTACAGTTACAGTGAACTCGTCAATGTCGTAACATTGTGAAGTGGTTTGAGTAACAATCACACCGAGAGTTGTTGTCTCAGCCAGAGTAGTGGTGTAACGGAATCCAGTAGCACCAGGAATATTATAGTTATATTGAGTAACAATGGTGTCATACACATAACCACCACCAGGCAAGTAGTCAATAGCGATAACGCTGGTCACGTTTCTCACTTCATACCATTGGAAGGTCATGTTGTCAGCATTGTAGTCATTCAAATTAGCTTGCAGAGTAACAGTACCGTTTTCGCAGATGTCAGTGACATTACCCGTGATATTAACCTCAGGCTTCGGATAAACGTAAACTTCGTACGGAGCGGAAGTAGAAGCGCAAGCGTTAGCAATATCGCCTCTTTCAACAGTTACGGTAAAGATGTACGGTTCATCGCGAGGATAGAGATACTCAGCGAAGAATCTATTGTCGCCCAAGTTGTAAGCGTTGTTGTCGCGGATGTCGCCATTGATGAACCAAGTATAGTGGAGGTTGCCAACATTCATACCAACGGTGTCAACATTAGCAATCAAGAACGTATAATCGGTTTCGCAAACATGCTGATCACCAGAGATAGCAACAACAGGGTTACGATAGATAGTCAGAGCAGAAGCGGAAACAGGAAGTGAAGTACAACCCGGTTCTTCGAGGGTCACAACTGCAGTGTAAACGAATTGTTGTGTATTCTGATCAACAGTTACAGGAGTATCAAACAGCACGCGGTTGGTAGCGCCCGGAATTCTGATACCATTTCTGTACCATGTGTAAACATCAGTAGCGGAAGGAGTATAGGTTGTAGAATCAGCGATAGCCTCAACGCGAACCTGAGCGCCTTCGCAAGCGATGTAGTCAGAAAGAACAACTTGGCTAATGACAGGATCCGGTTTCACGAGAACCACCACAGTGTCGCTGGATGCGATACAGAGTGAATTTCTCTGAAGTGCGGTCATGTAATATCTGTGCTCACCAATAGTAGGAACAGTTGTGTAGGTCAGTTCAGTAGCAGTACCAATCAACTGGCCATTGTCATACCAATGGAACTCGAGCATATCAGCATTGTAGTCATCAAGATTTGCGGTAAGAGTAATCTCACCACCGATACAAAGTGTATCATCCGTCACAGTAGCGTGAACGATAGGATTATCGTTAACATAGATGGTAGCATCGTCACGAACAGTACAACCGTAAGCGTTAACCAATTCAACTGAGAAGCTGTAAGGATAATCTCTGTAAGGTCTCGTCAGCTTGATGGAGTCATTGTGCTCACCCATCATGGTGCCGTCGGCCAAAACTTGGTTGTCCTCATACCAGGTGAAGCTGTAGCTGCTGGTAGGAGCAGGAGTAACATTGGCGTACATCACAATGTTGTTCTCAAGCGTGTCGCATACGATAGGATCGGTAACCAGTTCGAGAACAGGGTTCGGAAGTACGGTGATAGTATTGTATCCGTTCACGTCAGATTCGCAACCAGAAGCGGTTTGACGAACGGTAACAGTATAGTCGTAAGTGGTAGGATCGCCATTCTCGGCTTGAGGAGTCTCTTGATATACAGAGTCAACTGCGCCAGGGATGATCTCACCGTTGCGGTACCATGTGAAGATCTCACCACCGGTAACACCACCGCTGATGTGAGCGGTCAAGGTCACGAAGCGGCCTTCGCAGATGGTGTCATTGCCTTCTGCCAAGTCTGTGGTAACGCTGTCAATAATAGGATCGGCCATTACATTCACAACCACCGTGTCGCTGGAAGCGATACAGAGTGAATTTCTCTGAAGAGCGGTCATGTTGTACTTGTGCTCGCCAAGAGTAGGAACAGTCGTGTAGGTCAGTTCAGTAGCTGTACCAATCAACTGGCCATTGTCATACCAGTGGAATTCGAGCATGTCAGCATTGTAGTCATCAAGATTTGCGGTAAGGGTAATCTGACCACCAACACAGATGCTGTCCTCAGTTACAGTAGCGTGAACGATAGGATTGTCATTAACATAAATGGTAGCGTCATCTCTTGTGGTACAACCATAGTCGTTAACCAACTCTACGGAGAAGCTGTAAGGATAATCTCTGTAAGGTCTCGTCAGCTTGATGGAGTCATTGTGCTCACCCATCATGGTGCCGTCGGCCAAAACTTGGTTGTCCTCATACCAGGTGAAGCTGTAGCTGCTGGTAGGAGCAGGAGTAACATTGGCGTACATCACAATGTTGTTCTCAAGCGTGTCGCATACGATAGGATCGGTAACCAGTTCGAGAACAGGGTTCGGAAGTACGGTGATAGTATTGTATCCGTTCACGTCAGATTCGCAACCAGAAGCGGTTTGACGAACGGTAACAGTATAGTCGTATGTGGTAGGATCGCCATTCTCGGCTTGAGGCGTCTCTTGATATACAGAGTCAACTGCGCCAGGGATGATCTCACCGTTGCGGTACCATGTGAAGATCTCACCACCGGTAACACCACCGCTGATGTGAGCGGTCAAGGTTACATAACGGCCTTCGCAGATGGTGTCATTACCCTCTGCAAGGTCAGTGGTAACGCTGTCGATAATAGGATCGGCCACCACATTCACAACCATCGTGTCGCTGGATGCGATACAGAGTGAATTTCTCTGAAGTGCGGTCATGTTGTATCTGTGCTCGCCAAGAGTAGGAACAGTCGTGTAGGTCAGTTCAGTAGCAGTGCCAATCAACTGGCCATTGTCATACCAATGGAACTCAAGCATGTCAGCGTTGTAGTCATCAAGATTAGCGGTAAGGGTAATCTGACCACCGATACAGATGCTGTCCTCAGTTACAGTAGCGTGAATGATAGGATTGTCATTAACATAAATGGTAGCGTCATCTCTTGTGGTGCAACCATAGTCGTTAACCAACTCTACGGAGAAGCTGTAAGGATAATCTCTGTAAGGTCTCGTCAGCTTGATGGAGTCGTTGTGGGAACCCATCATAGTGCCATCAGTCAAAACTTGGTTGTCCTCATACCAGGTGAAGCTGTAGCTGCTGGTAGGAGCAGGAGTGACATTGGCGTACATCACGATGTTGTTCTCAAGCGTGTCGCATACGATAGGATCGGTAACCAGTTCGAGAACAGGGTTCGGAAGTACGGTGATAGTATTGTATCCGTTCACGTCAGATTCGCAACCATTGGCGGTTTGACGAACCGTAACAGTATAGTCGTAAGTGGTAGGATCACCATTCTCGGCTTGAGGAGTCTCTTGATATACAGAGTCAACTGCGCCAGGGATGATCTCACCGTTGCGGTACCATGTGAAGATCTCACCACCGGTAACACCACCGCTGATGTGAGCGGTCAAGGTCACGAAGCGGCCTTCGCAGATGGTGTCATTGCCTTCTGCCAAGTCTGTGGTAACGCTGTCGATAATAGGATCGGCCATTACATTCACAACCACCGTGTCGCTGGAAGCGATACAGAGTGAATTTCTCTGAAGAGCGGTCATGTTGTACTTGTGCTCGCCAAGAGTAGGAACAGTCGTGTAGGTCAATTCGGTAGCAGTACCAATCAACACACCGTTGTCATACCAATGGAACTCGAGCATGTCAGCATTGTAGTCATCAAGATTTGCGGTAAGGGTAATCTGACCACCAACACAGATGCTGTCCTCAGTTACAGTAGCGTGAACGATAGGATTGTCATTTACATGAACAGTGGCTTCATCTCTAACAGTACAACCGTAGTCATTAACCAATTCAACGGCGAAGCTATATTCATAATCTCTGTAAGGTCTAGTAATCTTAATTGTGTCGTTATGAGTACCACTCAAAGTACCATCGGTAATTTCAGCGTTATCCTCATACCAGGTGAAGTTATAGCTGCTGGTAGGAGCAGGAGTGACATTGGCGTACATCACGATGTTGTTCTCAAGCGTGTCGCACACGATAGGATCGGTAACAAGCACGAGAACAGGATTCGGATAAACTGTGATTGTGTCAGCAGGAGTAACATTAGATTCACAACCAGAAGCGGTTTGACGGACGCTTACAGCATAGTCATAAACGGTAATGTCACCGTTAACGGCTTGAGGAGTCTCTCTATAGACAGAATCAACTGCACCCGGGATAATTTCACCATTGCGGTACCATGTGAAAATCTCACCACCGGCAACACCACCGCTGATATGAGCAGTGAATGTCACATAACGGCCTTCGCAGATGGTATCATTACCTTCAGCAAGGTCAGAAGTAACACTGTCGATAACAGGATCATCATTAACATTGATGGTCATAGTGGCAAGGCTGAAGCAAGCTTGTGCGTTCAGAGTACCGTTCTCCAAAAGATGCGTAACTTTAATAATATAAGTAGTGGTATCTTCCGGCATAAATGTCTCGGTCAACTCAGTCATACCCGGAATCATGTTGTCGGGTTCAGTGGTATTGGTGTACCATTGATAAATCAGGTTAGGATCATTGTAGTTGTCGAGATGAGCGGTAAGGATAGATTGGCCACCATCACAAATGGTAGTTTCAGAAGCGGTAATGTTAACAACAGGTTTGTTATAAACATTAACTTCGAAAGGCTCGCTGAGGGTTGTACAACCATTTGAGTCGGATACCATAACAGTGAACACATGAGGATTGTCGAATGTCGGGATCCAAGTCTCGGTATAGTGGTTGTCATAGATACTACCGGCAACACTATAACGCTCTTGACCATGCTCATACCATGTATAGGTGAAATCAGGATTATAGTCACCGTTGACCCAAGCGATCAAGTGGACATTGTGATAACCAGTCTCCTCATAAGGTCCGAAGTAACATACATTGTGGTGACCAGCGATAGTCACGATAGGATTACGGTTGACATGAACTTTGTTAGAAGCAACCGGCTTCGGAAGGCAACCTTCAACACCGAAATCGATGAATACAGAGTAAACATAGTTTGCGGTATCTTCATCGAGGATGGAAAGTTGTTTGTGGAATGTAGGTCCATCAACACCTTGCAGGAGGATACCATTCTCATACCAAACATAAATCAAGGAAGAGTCAATAATCTTAGCACCAGTGGTTTCATCTTCAATGTAAGCGGTTACATAAACTTCTTCACCTTCGCAAACAGTGAAATCAGAACCATCGTTAAAGGTCTCATTAGAAACAATCACGCTGATGATTTCAGGATTGAAGACAGTTACAGTGGTGTCACCCATAATAGTACAACCAGTTGTTGTTTGAGTAACTTTAACACCAATCTTGAGGTTTTCTTCAACACTAGCAGTATAAGTAATAGAAGTAGCATCGGCGATCCAAGTAGTATCGGTATAACCAGCAGCTTCCGTTACGATATACCAGTTATAAACAAGATTTGACATGTTATAGTCACCGAGATGAGCTGTAGCGGTAACCATACCACCTTTACATACGGTGTCTCTGTCAACGGTAACAGCAACTTCGATATCATTGCCTACATATACATTATAAGGTTCGCTGGTAGCAGCACAACCATTCTCATTGTAAGCAGTAACGGTGAAGATGTAAGGATGGTCTTGGGAATGAACTTCAGTCTCAAGAGTATCATTATTGATAACAAAGTCATAGTCAACACCGTCAACTGTGTTGGAACCGTTGGTCAAGGTGTTGTTATAGAGACGCCACTCATAGGTGTAGGAAGCACCGTTGGCGTTTGTATTTAAAGTATCGTTGATGATAGCGATCAAATGGATTGTGCTGTCATTACAGATAATCGGATCGCCAGTGATCTCAACGGTAGGATTGCCGAGAACGAGCAGTTCAGGTTGGAGAGTGGTGTCTTTAGAAACACAACCGTTACTTACGGCAGCAACGCTATAGATATAGGAACCGGGTTCAGTCGGCATAACACGGATTGTGTCAAGATTTTCGCCAGGGATCTGAACACCATTCTCGTACCATACGAAGTAGTTGGCGCCATTACTAACGGCCGTCATCGTTGCTTGAGAACCAACGCAGATGGTGTCAGGACCGATGAATGCGACATCAGAAACGGAAACTTCAATAACTGTGATATAGATAGAATCAACGCGTGAGCAGGTACCAGCGGTAGAAGTCACGGTTGTCGTCACTTTATAATAACCAGATTCTGTAGGAGTGACAGTCACATGATTAGAGTGAGCGCCGTTGGTAACGCCTGCCCATTCGTAAGAAATATTACCTTCACCCCAACCATCAACATTGACATTGAGGGTTACGCTTTGGCCAGCGCAAACTTCTGTGGTGCTAGCGGTAAGTTGAACATCGGAACCGAGAGAATGTACGGTGTATTCTGCAGAAACAGCACATCCGTTATCAGAATAAGCGGTAACAGCGTAGGTGCCTGCACCGACTTGAATCTCATTTGTTTTATCACCAGTGCTCCAACTATAAGGATCATTAGCTGCAACACCTTCAGCATGAGCAGTAAGGGTTGCTTGTGAACCTTCACAAATCACATCAGTACCCGTAATAGTAAGCAGTGTGGGAGCAGCTTCAACTGTAATAGTTACAGCAGTACTTGCAGGAGATACGCAACCGTTCGGGCTGACAACTGCAGCGGCAAAGGTATAAGTGCCAGGAGTATTCAACTCAACAGAAATGGTGTCAAGGTTAAAACCAGGAAGTTCAATACCATTCTGATACCATGTATAGTGTGTACCAGCAACTGCATTCTTAACATAAATAGTAACCAAAGAATCTTGGCAAATGGTATTATCTTTGGTAGCAACTTCCGGAGCCGTAGGAGCACTCAGGACAAGAACTTGGATAGAATCTGTTCTTGTACAAGTGGTACCGTCAGTCAAGTGAGCGGTTGAGGTAACCTTATACCATGTATCCGCGGTCGGGGTGACATTAATTGTAGATGTCGTTTGGCCATTATCCCACACATAGGTCACATTGGATGTCCAACCGTCAGCATTAACATTGAGGGTGACAGGTTGTCCAGCACAAGTGGTCTGGGTGGAGGTGATTTGAACATCAGCACCGAAACCGTAAACTTGGATCGGGAGAGACATTGTCTCGCAACCACCAGCAGTTTTCACGATAACAGCATAAACACCAGGAAGAGAGATATCCTTAGTGTTTTGTGTGCCGAAATCAGTGTCGCCTGTCCACTTATATTGATATGTACCCGTTGACGGAGTAACCTCTGCGGTCAGTGTGGTTGAGTTATAGGCAGCGTCGCCACTTTGACAAAGGATATTGTTACCTGTAATCACAACAGAGGCAGGAACAGTATCGACAACAACTTCTACAGTATCTTCAGCCGTTGCGCAAGGATAATTTGCGTAAGAAGCGACTGCTTTAAATGTATAGGTGCCGGTGTTGGACAGGGTTGCGGTATAAATGGAATCGGTCACACCAGAAACAGGAGTGCCATTCATATACCATGTATAAGAAACCTCGCCCAAAGCAGCATTCGTTTTATTGGGATCATTGACCTTGAGTTGAGCCATACCATCCAAACAAACTGTATCAGGTGTGGCGATCAAAGTCAAGTCTTGCAATTCGGTAATATGGAGAGAATCCTGGTAGGACACCAGTGTCACCTCTGCCGTATCAGCATTGCAAGCATAGTCTTGGTAAATCGGAATAACTTTATAGACATCACCACTTGTCGGGTTAGCGATTGTCACAGTATTAACATAAGTGACGGTGGTGTCGTTTGTGGTAGTGTTGATCCATTTCCACATGTAGGGTTGGATTGAACCTGCAGTATAGGCGTTTCCTGTAAGAGTGACAGGGGAACCTGCACAGAAGAGAGGAACATCAACTTGCGGAACTGGAGTAGGAGCAACCATGAAATAGTGAACCGGGGAATATTTGCTATCACAACCGGCACGAGTAATCTGAACATCGAATTCATAAACAAGAGTGTCTGTCAGACCGGGCAGTTCGCTAACAAGGAAACTGTAGGACGGGTTCGTGGCGCCTACGATGTACTGGCCATCGCGTCTCCATTGGTAGCTGCATTCAAGAGAGCTGTTCTCAACCTGAGCAGTCAAGGTTACCACATCGTTCAGGCAAGCCTGGTCAGGACCGACGATATTGACAATCGCGTCAACATCAACTGTGATTTCCACATAGTTGGATGTGTATGTGTAACCGGCATCGGTTGTCACACGACAAGCAACTGTGTAGTGACCTGCGGCATAGCCAGAAAAGGTAAAGGTCGTACCTGTGGAGTCTGTCGGATGTCCGTTCACCAACCAGACGCGACTCGCTTCAGATTCGCCACTACCATTCTCTTCAAAACTAACGGCGAACGTGGCCTTGTTGAGAGGGCACGTCAGACATAAGTTTTGGGGCTGAGACGGGGACACCTTCACGATGGGTTCACCATACACGGATTTGGAATCCATGATGAACGCGTGAGATGTCGCTGGCATAACCCAACTGTGCAGTTTGACATTCGCATTGTTAAAATGCGTCGCTTCACTGCGAGCTTGGCATGTTCCTAAGTATAGGAAAGCCATAAGCAGAAAAATCATAAATTTTTTCATCGTTTTGGATTTAATTATTACTATTGTTATTTATTATTATTATTTTTTCTCATAACTTTAGTTTTAGTTCCGGCGCTTTGAGTATCAACTCGTTACCGGTATTAATCTTCTTTTCTACTTAGCTACTAAACATATATTAATTCACTTTATAAACAACTTGCAAAAATACAAAAAATTCAATATCTTTTTTTTATTCAAGCATTTTTTTTTATTTCAAATGATAATATTCAGTTATACAAACAGTTATACGCAAAGATTTTTTTTTTGATACATTTTTTTGAATATTTTTTTGCTAAAAAAAAAGAATTTATGGCTGAAAAATAGGAAAAACCGGGCTGACTTGCAAGGGAATTGTAATAGGATCCCGCAGAGTTTGAAGCGGGAAACTACTATATGTAGTATAATATATATACTATTATATTAATAAAAACAGATAAATGAAATGGGATTATACCCTCTCCTTCGGGAAATCCATCTGAAACGGAAGGGGAACCGGACCCTTGCGGTACCTTCGGTGCCGCAAATGGATATGGGGGATAACGCGCCTTTAGCATCAGGACAGATCCTGACTTCCCATCGTCGGGCAAAAAAAAAGCCCCTCGGAACATTCCAAGGGGCTCTGTGGTATTGGGCGACGACCTACTCTCCCACCGGTCAGGGCAGTACCATCGGCGCGGCCGGGCTTAACTTCTCTGTTCGGAATGGGAAGAGG